>CAJHZE010000351.1_pt1 | contig 11862 bp, 12 predicted proteins | sample 9198921 | NCBI WGS metagenome assembly CAJHZE01 (sample SAMEA7708380, study PRJEB35096) | sediment metagenome | biome: marine neritic benthic zone biome [ENVO:01000025]; feature: sediment [ENVO:00002007]; material: shallow marine sediment [ENVO:03000034] sea grass bed [ENVO_01000059] ... | reverse complement strand
GAGTCAGGAGTTCGAATCCCTCGTCGAGAGTGCCGAACCCGCCGGGAAGCAGCACGAAGGCATCGCTTTCTTTCATGAAGTAGAGCTTCCGGGTGAAGAAGTACTTGAATGTCGCCAGCTTGGGGTCCTTGGCGATGATGTCGGCGGCATCGGCTTCAAAGGGCAGCACGATGTTGACGCCGTAGCTGTTTTCCACCCCGGCTCCTTCGATCGCTGCCGTCATGACTCCCGGGCCGGCACCCGAGATGATCATCCAGTCGCGCTCTGCGATACGGCGGCAGAACTCGGATGCGATCGCATAGTTGGGGCTGTCGGGCGTGGTCCGGGCTGAGCCGAAAACCGTACACTTGGCCCGTTCACGATCGCGCCCGAAAACCTGTGAGCCGTTGAGCATTTCGGCCAGCGCCTGCGATGCGATCTTCAGCTCGAGTCGCGATAGCCGGGCGGCGTCCATGTCGAGCGAGGTTGTGATCAGCCGCCGAATCATGTCGTCGTTTTCGTCTTCGCCGATCTCGGCGATCAGCTGGGTGACCATCCGGTCAATGGAGGCTTCGCCGTAGAGATTGCGGGGCTTGGGTGCACTCACGAATGGAACGTTACCGGGCCGGGGACCCCTCGGGCGGTTGTACCCTTCGTCGGTGCCTTCGCGACGGGATACATCGCCCCAGATCATGCGCCACGTCCATCCCGACATCACACCGCCCGGCGAGGTCCCGGATCCCGATGGTCGTCGCTGGATCTCGATCAACGACGACGCTGGCGACGTCTGGATGTTCGACGTCACGTATCTGCTGAGCAGATTCCACTGCATCTACGGACAGGGTTGTCCAGGGATTGACGTGGAACCCGACCACACCGAGACCCTCGGATGTTGCGTCCACGGCGCATACTTTGTCGACGGCGACGACATGAAGGACACGTTCAAACACATGAAGCGTTTGACCGCCGACGACTGGCAGTTCAAATCGGTCGCCGCCCATCACACGAAGGGCAAAGGCAAAAAGGCCTCTGAGCACGGCGCCTTTGTGAAGCTCGAGAGCGGCGAATGGACAACCCGCGTGCACCAAGACGCCTGCATCTTCCTCAACCGGGAAGATCACGACGGCGGCCCAGGCTGTGCGCTGCACTCGGCTGCCCTGCGAGCTGGCGAGCGACCTATGGACTGGAAGCCCGACGTCTGCTGGCAGGTCCCGATCAGGATGGATGTCCACACCGACGACAACGAACGCGACACCGTAATGGTGCGGGGTTGGGAGCGTCACGACTGGGGGGCGGGTGGCTCGGACTTTCACTGGTGGTGTCACGAAGAGCCCGAGGCCTACACCGCGGCCCAGCCGGTCTACATCACTTCGCGGGACGAACTGATCGGCTTGGTCGGAGGCGACATCTACCGTGCGTTGGCCGAGGAACTCGACGAGATCAGCCAACAGCGGGTGACGCCCGTGACACTGGACGTGAGGCGGTAGACGTGGACTGGGATTCGCCCTACAGCCAGCGAGCCGAGGAGCTGGCCCACGAGCTCCAAGGCGTGGTGGAAACCCTCAACGAACTGATCGTGGATCACCTCCGGGTCGCGATCGAGCATGATGTTCGCGGACGTCCACCTCTCGATAAGAAGCTGCAGGCAGCCCGGCGCTCGATCGAAAAGGCGATCCGGCACCTCGACGGCAGCGGAACGACCTGATTCTCAGCTAAACCGCAGGCCCGAATGCGCCGAAGTCTCATATAGCTATGGACTTCTCCGCCGCCAACATCAAAGCTGCATGTGGGGCTGAGGGCCTGATCCCCCCAGACCACGTGGTCGAGCAACTCGTCTCCGCCTTGGACGCCGAGAAGCACGTCATCCTCACCGGACCACCTGGCACTGGGAAGACAACACTGGCCTATCTGACCGCGGAAGTCGCCCAGAAAGCGATGATGGGTACCGGGTATCTGCCGACCACCGCCTCGTCGGAGTGGACGACCTATGAGACCGTCGGCGGGTTCCAACCCACCTCAGAAGGTCTTATCTTCAAGCCCGGCCTTTTCGTCGAGGCGATCACCCAGGGCGCCTGGCTGATCATCGACGAACTCAATCGGGCCAACTTCGATCGCGCCTTTGGACCGTTCTTCACCGTCCTGTCCGGTTCACCCGTCGTGCTGCCGTACAAGCGGGTAGGTCAAAGCAAGCCACTGTCGATCGTTCCCCAGGGAACCGAGCCGCGGGCAGGATCCGATCCCCTGCGGGTGCCCGCATCCTGGCGGATCATCGCCACGATGAACGTGCTCGACAAGAACCTGCTGTTCGAGATGTCGTATGCCCTCATGCGCCGCTTCACCTTCATCGAAGTCGGATGTCCGCCCACCGAGGTGTATGAGAACCTGCTCACCGGTCCGGCCAAGATCGTCGCGTCCTTCCTCGACTTTCGACAGATCAAGGATCTGGGACCGGCGGTCTACATCGACGCCGGCAAGTACGTCACACGACGGGCCAAGGACGGAATCACAAAAAGCAGGGCGCTCTATGAGGTGCTGTACGCCTACTTCCTCCCCCAGTTCGAGGGGATGTCGGATGAGGACGCCAGCGAGCTGTTTCGCATGATCGAGCCGTTGCTCGACCCGCCCGAGGCAATCGAGGCCCATCGATCGATCTCGCAGCTGCTCGGCGTCGAACTGGTGGTATGAAGTCGAACGAGCTCCTGACGGATCGCACGACCTCGGCCGGACCCGAGTCGGTCTCTCCGAGCGAGGCTCTCTGGAACCTGATCGACCATCCATTCCGCCCGATCGAAGCGGTCCGCAGCTTGTTCGGACTGAATCCCGACGCGGCCCGATTCGTTGTTGCCCGCGAACTTCTGACAAGCGACGAGAGCGAACGCCTGCTCGATGCCTGCCCGGAATTGGTGCGGCACATGAGAAACGGGATCGGGGCCACCGAGCGACGGTCGGCGGGAGCGGTAACCGGACCGATCAGTTGGCATTCCACGATCGCAGCCCGGGCCGCAGCCGGCTTCCCCGACGACCTGTTCGTGTGTGCTCGGCCCTACCGAGATTTCGACCTTCCCGAGAACCAGCTGTTCAAGCACGCGCTGTCTGAACTCGTCGACGCAGGGCGCTACGTGAGCGCATACGCCGACGGGTCGTTCAGTGATGAACGGCTCAGCGTGGCCCGCGAACAGGCCAGGCGAGCCAAGGAGTACCTGGCCCTTCGATGCTTCGACCACGTGAAGCCGGTCCATGGCCCCGGCACCCTCAGGAGAATCGCTCGAGGCAAGGATCGTGTCCTCTATCAACCCGTCGTGGAGTTCATACCCCGTTCGATCCGGCCGCTCGGCCCCTGGGCGCTTACCCATCTGGCCGACCGCCGCAGCGCTCTTCAGCACAAGATCGTCCTCGCCGTACTCGCCACGCTGAGGCGGGAGGGCATCCCGATCAGGCCCCTCGTTGCTCGAAACGGAGTACTCACCGCCGGGCCGATGGAATACCGCAATCCTGGAGCTCGCGGGCTGTCGGGGGCGCACGGTATTCGGGGCGGCGAGCTGCTGCTCGACGTTCCTGATTTCGCCGGCGACGAGGAAGGTGCGCGACGACGACTGGGCCAGAGAAGCGGCACGCTCACCCCGCTCATGGTGAGATCGATCACCGACGTGGATCAGCACACCGAGAGAATGACGGCCGCCGTCACCGGGTGACCTCGATGATCTCTTCGAGTCGCACAATGTCCTCTGCGCTCACGACTCCGACGAAGACATCGTCGGACAAGATCGCCAGCATGTCGTAGTTTCCCCGTTGCATGGCCACCATCGCGTCCCGGACGTACCAGTTCGGCGACCCGACCGGGGCATCGGCATCCATGACATCGGTGACCTTGGTTTCGTTCCATTCGTCCCGGTCGATCGCCGAACAGGATGCCACGGTGAGCAACCCGAGATACGTGCTGCCATCGAGCACCGGCGCCGTCTTCACCTGTTGGCCGATAGCCAGGTTGTGAATGAACTCATACACCGTGCTGTCGGGAGGCACGCTCAGTGGAATCGGTTTGAGCACGTTTGCGACCGGGCTGTTGGCCTTGCCTTCGACGAGCCCCGTTCGCTCGATCATCTGTCCGGTGCTCACCGACGACGGGCCGGCTACCAGCTGTGACACCGCGGCGGCCACCAGCGCCGGCACGACTGCGCCGCCACCGGTCGACTCGGCCACGAACATCACCGCGGCCAACGGGGTCCGGTACCCGGCGCCGAGGAACGCAGCCAAGCCGAGCACAGGCCACAAACTCTCGTTGGCAGTTCCGAGGCCGGCGGCGTCGAGGCTGTTCCCCACCACCGACCCGAAGAGAACACCTTGCATGGCGAGGGGAATGAAGAATCCTCCTGTGCCCCCGGCCCCGACCGTGACGAAGGTCGCCACGGCGCGGAGTACGAATACAAGGAGCACGGCACCGACGGCGTGCTCCTCTTCGAGAAGCCATTCGACGACGCTGAGACCAGGACCGAGCGTGATGGGGCTTCCCAGGGTCTGGTCACTCAACACCGCCAGGCCGGCAAGGATCGCTCCGCCGATCACCACCGCGTTCGCCGCCGGGTACGAGGCGGCCACCGCCTTGGCTCGGCGCACACACCACGCGTAGACCCGACCGCCGAATCCAGCACCCAGGCCGAGCAGTACCGCTCCGACCAGCTGGGCGGTGCCGATCCCTGAGTCGAAGGCGAAGGGAAGCACGGTCTCGGGTTCGACCAGGGCGATCGACACGAACGCCAGATAGCCCGCCGCCGAGGCGACCAGCGACGGCAGCAGCGCGCGGTGGGCGAGGTCGTCGCGGTAGGGGGCTTCGAGGGCGAACACCACACCGGTGGCCGGCGCCTGGAACAGGCTCGAGATACCGGCGGCGGCGCCTGCGGTGAGGAGCACCTTGGCATAGTCGGCGCCGAGCCACGACCGCAGGGTTCGAGCAATCCGAAGGCCACCCATCGAACCGGCATAGATGGCCGGACCTTCCAGTCCGACGGCCCCACCAAGTCCGATCGTGGCGACACCCGACATCATTCGCGGAAACAGATCCCGGCCCCGCAGGTAGGGGGTCTGTTGATGATAGGCCCGGATGTACTCATCGGAGGTCGACGGGGTGATGCCCCCACCGATGGTGCGCAAGGTCAGCGTGGCGATCCCGAGTCCCACCATGGGCGCACACGCCAATGCCCACAGTGGCAGCTCTCGCACGGTGTGCAGTAGCAGTTGCAGAACGATCCATTCGAGGATCGACACCGCAGCCCCAACCATCAGGCCGAGCAGCAACGAGGCCATCAGCAGCCGGCTAACGTTCTGCTCCGGAGCCAGCGAGCGTAGGAATGTGAGGACTCGCGGCACAGGTTTCATATTGCCGCCCGAAGGGCTGGTTGGAGCGTCTATCAAGTTACAAAAACGGTGAGATATTTCACCACTGCCGCGCCCATCTGGGTCAGCTGGTGGGCATAGTCTGCTCACGATTTCGCTAGCTGACGGCGCGCGACGGTGTAATAGTTCCCAATCACTCAATCCAGGGCCAATTTCGGCCGACCCCGGTTCGTGAAGGACGCATTGTTGCTCTACAATGGTTGGTCCAGTGCAAAGCACCGTGCATCAAGTTGTCAGGAGTGCCGCGTGAAAAAAGGGCGCCACCGCAGGTACGAGGAAGCTCGTGCCCTCAAGCAAACAGTTCACAACGACGACATCGAGTCCCTGTTCGACAGGCTCGACGACGACCCGTTCGATCTCCCGGTGACCGATGAGGCTGCCCTCGTCAGCGAAGACGACGATTAGGTTCGCACTGCGCGCCTAGGTTCGCACTGCGCGCTTAGAGCGGTCGAATCTCACAAGATCTCCCCACTGCGCTGCTCGAGTACGAGCCCCCCGGTGCCGTCGAAAGCGATCGCGGCTTCGCCGCGAACCAGCATCTTGATCGGGCCTCCGATCAGCTCGTTACGCCAGCCTTCGTCCAGGCGGCTGGCCGCGCCCTCGGTCAAGAAGCTCTCAACATCGGATCTGGTGGCCAGTGCCGCCGGATCGAGATCGGCATCACGAGCGACCTGTGACACCCACGAAGTGACCAGGGACACCACCGGCCGCAATGAACGGTCGAGATCGGCGTTGCGAGATCTGAGCGGTTCGGGTGGATCCAGGTGGCGGGCCCGCTTCACAACCTCGAGCAAGGCGTCACCGACCGGCTGACCGGTGTGACGACCGTCGACGCCCCGAATCGCCTTGAGGTCGGCGATGCTCCGGGGAGCTCGCTGGGCTACGCCGACCAGAGCGATATCGCTGAGAACCGATCTCAGCGGAATGTCGACCTCGGCGGCCCGTCGCTCACGCCAGATCACCAGCTCGTGAGCGATCGCCAACGAGCGACCCTTGAGCGATCGGGCTTCCTTGATCCGGCGGAGGGACTCGGTCGGGGTGCGTTGCCGGGTGGCGCTGAGCAGAAGGTTGTGGCACTCATCCTCAACCCACGCACCGCGGTTGCGCTCCTCGAGCTGTACCGAAAGCTTGTCGGCGACCGACAAGAGGTACTGTACGTCGGCCGCAGCATAGGTCAGCTGCTCGTCTCGCAAGGGCCTGCGAAGCCAATCGGTGAGACGGTCACCCTTTGCCAGTTGCACACCCTCGTAGCGACTCAACAACGTGGCAAGGGATGCTGACGCGAGGCCGAGGAAGCTCGCTGCGATCTGGGTGTCGAAAAGACGGCGGGGCAGCACTCCGCAGGCGCGCAACATCACCTCGAGATCTTGTGAAGCAGCATGCATCACACACAGTCTGTCCGAATCGAGCAGCGCGCTCAGCGGCGCCAGGTCGACTTCGAGAGGATCGATGAGGACCAGCTCGTCCTCGACCGCCATCTGGACCAACGCAACCTTCGGGTAGAACGTCTTTTCCCGGTGGAACTCGGTGTCGATGGCGTAGCGATCGAACGCCAGCGCCCGGTCGATGAAGCTGTCCAGGTCGGCGGCGGCTGTGATCGGTTCGTACAAGAGCATCTACTGTAGGCGGCGCTCGGTTTGGAAGGCTCGCTCCAAGTCCTCGGGTTCGTCGGCATCAGCCAGTCGTCGCTGGTCGATTTCGACGGTGTGATAGGGGCCGATGTCCAGAACGGCGCTCATACGGCGCTCACCGGCCCGCAACAGGGCGTGGACAGCCGTTGCCCATCCGACCGGCCAACAGCCGACGATCGGGTGTGGGCGTTGGCCCATCGTTGCCACCGAAGCCGACCCGTTGTCGCCCGAGCTCATGAGGGCGCGGATGACAGATCGATCGACATGGGGCATGTCGCACGGGATGACCACCACCCTCGTGACGCCCGATGCCCATCGCAGCGCAGTCCAAAGCGCCCCGAGCGGTCCCTCGCCGGGCATGAGGTCCGGCACCGTAGGCACCCCCAGCTTGGCCGAGACCTCCGAGCTGGCGCCGATGAGGACGACCGGATCAATCCCGGCCTGTCGGAGCGCCTGCACGGCGATTCCGGCCAGGGGTCCAGCCGGAGTGCTGGCCAGAGACTTGTCGGTCCCGAACCGACTCGACGCGCCGCCGGCAAGAACGGCGCCGGCGACCGGCGGCCGGCGGCTCAGCCCAGCTCTGACGGGGGCCATGTCGGATCGAGCTGGCGCAAGAAGACATCGGTTCGCTCGGCCTCATCGGCCTCTCCGATTTCGGTGGCGGCGAGATGCAGACCGTGCAGGGCTCGAAGAGAGCCTCGATCGCTGGGGGGGTCCCAGCGCACATAGGCTGCGCCTATCCACCCGTTCTGGCGGAGGGTGTCGAGGTCGCCGAGCGCCCCGACCCGGAAGGCCGCATATCTCTCGATGGGGTGCCGGCCGAGTTCTCCCAGGCGGGCCCATCCATCGAGATAGCGAGGTTGAGCGGCCACGATCGCCGACACCGCGTCGCGGCGGGCGTCGACATCGGCGATCTCGAGCGCGGCATCGAGTTGCTGCTGGATGTCGTCGCGCACCGGGGGCAGCACCGTCTCGGGCGGACCCGAGGTTCCAAGGTTCAGATTTGTCACGTCCGAACCCTACCCGGCCGGCCGATCATCATCAGAAGCTCTCGGTCGGACCCTGGGTCGGGTCGTCGCCTTCGCCAGTTGTCAAGAACCGACGGCTGGATTCGTAGGCGGCGGTCATCAACTCGCGGCCGCGTGAATAGTCGTCGAAGCGAACTCGCGGGGACCCCCCGGCCGGGAGACGAATGACCTCGCAGCCGTCGGAGACCTCAGCGAGATCCTCCTCGACCCGCTGCACCCTGGCCGTCCAATACGCGTGCATCAACGAATCGAACGGCTTCTCGGGTTCGAGGGGACGGGGGTCGAGGTGGCCGACCTGAAGGATGTAGAGCTTGCGGGCGCCGTTGGCCACCGCCCACTCCAACGGAAGCTCGTTGACCACTCCCCCGTCGTAGAGCAATTTCCCTTCCACCGCGACCGGAGGGTAGACCGCCGGCAACGCCGCCGACGCCATCAAAGCCGGGATCAGCGGACCTTTGTCGAACCAATGAGCGGCGGCGAGGTGGGCGTCGGTTGCGACGCAGGCGAAAGGAACTCGCAGTTCGGAGAATGTCCTGGCTGGAAGCTCGTTGTAGAGCAGCTCCTCGAGAACGGCGGGATCGTGAATGCTGGCCCGCTTCAACGCCATCTGGGCGATGAGGGGAAGCCGGCTCCGGGGCATCAGATCGGGATTGCCGTCGGCGAGATTGCTCCAGAGGCGGATGAGCCGATCGACCCCGGCTGCGGTCGGGTCGGCGGCGAAGGCGGCACCGTTGATCCCGCCCACCGAACAACCCGTGATCACATCGGGCTTGATTCCGGCCTCGTTGAGGGCCCGGAGCATGCCGACCTGGACCGAACCCAGCACGCCCCCGCCGCTCAGCACAAACGCGATCTTCTCCTCGCCCTGAAAACGAAACCGGGTATCGGAAAGAAGATCACGTAGTAGCCCACGCCGTCCCAGGCTGGAGCTGAATCGGTTCGTAATCGGAGCCATCGAGGATCGATTCTATGGGTTGACCGGACCGACCTCGGCCGCCTCTAAGGGCAGCGCACCATGCGGAGCGTGTCGGTGGCACCGATCGTGGCGGTCGATCCACCGAGGACGGCCACGATGTCGCCCGACCGCACATACCCTTCGTCCCTGGCGATTCGAAGTACGTTGCGGACCGACTCGTCGTTGCTTTCGATCCGGTCGATCTTGATCGCCGTCGCGCCCCAGCTCATCGCCAGCTGCCGGACCGTTCGCTCCTCTGGGCTGAAGGCGAGGATCGGTGCCTTCGGGCGGAATCGGGCTATGGCCCGGACCGTGAAGCCGCTGCGCGAGATACAGAAGATCGCCTTGACCCCCATCTCCATCGCCGCCCGCCAGGTGGCCATCGTCATGACATCGGTGACCGCCGCATCGACCGATTGCGGCTCGATCAGACGATCCCGCTTGATGTGATGGGCCCACCCCTCGTAGTCGAAGTTTTCGTCGGCCCGCTGTGCGATGGCGGCCATGGTCGACACGACGTTGGCCGGATCAACGCCCACCGCCGTCTCGGCCGACAACATGACCGCAGATGTGCCGTCGAACACCGCGTTGGCGACGTCGGACGCTTCGGCCCGTGTTGGTGCGGGTGCGGTGACCATCGATTCGAGCATCTGGGTTGCAGTGATGGCGGGCCGCCCGAGAGCGATGCACCGGGCGATGATGTCCTTCTGCAGATGGGGAAGCTCGTGTAGCGAGCACTCCGCCCCGAGGTCTCCTCGGGCCACCATCACCGCACCTGCGGCCAGGATGATGCCGTCGAGGTTCTCGACCGCCGCCTTGGTCTCGATCTTGGCGACTACCAAGGGCCCGCGAGGGGCGGGCTCGGTGCCGACCCGTCGGACATCGTGGGCCGAGCGTACGAAGCTGAGCCCCACCATGTCGATGCCAGCCGACACGAACGCGTCGAGCAAGCGTAGGTCCTCGCGGGTGGGGGTCGAGATTTTCAGTCGTTCCGACGGGATGTGCAGGCCCGGCTTGCCCTGGACCGAGCCGCCGTACTCGATTCGGACTTGCAGCTTGTCGCCGGTGGAGCCGATCACCCTCATGACCACAGAGCCATCACCCACGATCAGCTTGTCACCCTCGACCATGTCGCTGAGCAGCGTCTCGTAGTCGACGGTGATCACCTCCTCGGTGCTAGGGCCCTCGCCGGGTGTGAGAAAGAGTTCGTCTCCAGGGGTGAGCAGGCGCTTCTCGGCGAACTCGCCCAGCCTCACCTTGGGTCCTGGCAGGTCGGCCAGGATGGCCACGTTCTTGTTGGCCGACTCCGACACCGCACGGATCCGTCGGTAGCGCTCCAGGCCATCTTCCAGCGTCCCGTGAGAGAGGTTGATCCGGGCGACATCCATCCCCGCCTCGATCATGTCTTTGAGCGTTGCTTCATCGTCGGAGGCCGGACCGATGGACGCGATGATCTTCGTGCGGCGGTTCATATGCAAAACGCTAGGCGGAAACCGACGCCAACCGTGCTATGCCCCGATATTTGACGCCGGACAGCTCAACCCGGTGAGCACCGGTCGCTCAGACGAGGCTCTGCGAATAGGTCACGTTGGCGATGGCCTCCGGCCGTTCCGGATCGGGGGCCGCTCCCTCCTCGGCGCTGGCGATCACGACCCGACAGACGATCAACGACCGTCCGAGTTTCACCAGTTCGCAGTCGGCGACGAGCTCGGGCCCGACCGGGCGACGCAGGAAATCGATCGAGAGGCTGGTGGTGACCGCAAGGGCTGCGTCACCGAGATGCCCGAGGATCAATGCATACGACGCCGAATCGGCCAACTGCATCAGCGTGGGTCCACTGACCGTGCCCCCGGGACGCAGGTCGCCGGCGGTGACCCGCTGTCGCATCCGACAACGGCCGGGCTCGAAGACATCGAACCGATCGGGCTCAAAGTGGCCGGCCCGTTCAGGCCAGGCGGAAACCATGAATGCGTGGAGCTCGGTCAGGCTGAACTCGAGGTCGGGAACCGCCACAGCCGCCTCTATCCGTCGCAGTCGCACTCGACGGTCTGTTCCATCACCTTGAACTTGTACGGCGTCACCTGCGACAGCGTGCCGCAACCGAGGCACTGGAGAGCGAACCCATCCGCTGTCTGAACCATGCGCAGCGGAGATTCTCCGGTTGACAGCTTCTTCTCCTTCTTCCGCTTCTTGGGCTGAATCACTTCGGGAAGGTTGGTGAGGTCGAGCTCTCGGTAGGGACGGCGTTCCTCGGGCAAGGCGGCGAACGTGCCGTCGGCCGGTAGAAGGTCGACGAAGGGATCGGTCGGAGGTTGGGTCCACGGTGCGAAGTACGCCAGTGCGTACCGTTCGGCGGCGTCGGCCAACTGGAACGCCTCGAGCAGCTCGGAGTCCGGCACCAACGGACCGATCCGGTTGGGTTCGTTGACCTTCTCCGGCCCGGAGTAGCGCAGGAACGACGAGATGTCGCCGTAGCGCTCGGGGGCGAATACCTGGGCGTCCTCGGCGATGTCCTGGATCTCGCCCACGAATCCGTCGGCGTCGGCACCTGCGGTCGGATCTTCCATGGTGTCGCTGGCAAAGATGATCACGAAGCGGGCGCCGCTGCCCTCCTTCTTGCGACGAAGGATGCGGCCCATGCGCTGGATCATCTGCCGACGGGTTCGGGAGGCGCTCACGACGATACCGAGGTTGGCGTCGGGCACATCGACCCCTTCGTCGAGCACTTTCGGTGCAGCGACCGCCCGCAATCGCTGCTCTCGGAAGTCGGAGAGGATCTTCTCCCGCTCCCGCCGCGGCGTCTCACCGGTCATGATCTCGATCGTGGTGTGGCGGTCGAGCCGGTTTATGGCGTGATTGGCCGCCCGAACCGTCTCGG
>CAJHZE010000019.1_pt1 | contig 12169 bp, 10 predicted proteins | sample 9198921 | NCBI WGS metagenome assembly CAJHZE01 (sample SAMEA7708380, study PRJEB35096) | sediment metagenome | biome: marine neritic benthic zone biome [ENVO:01000025]; feature: sediment [ENVO:00002007]; material: shallow marine sediment [ENVO:03000034] sea grass bed [ENVO_01000059] ... | reverse complement strand
GTTCCGACAGCGCCGAGCGATCGCTGCGGACCATCGCCACCGATGCCAGATCCCGGATCCGGCACGACTACCGACTGCCCGCCGACGTGGACGCGGACCAGGCGGCGCGAACCATCGCCGCCCACACCGGCATCGACCTCGAAGAGGCGGCCATCCTCGCAGGCGCACGAGGATCGGCGCGATCCGGTCCGCTCGAACAAGCCAGACAAATCGACTCCATCGCACGCCGGGCACAGCCCAGCAACGCCACACTCGACCTCGGCAACGACAATGAACCCGAACAGGAAACCATCCATGTCTGACCTAGGCCCCGAACCCGCCGATCCAGCCGTGTCCCCACCCCCGAATGTGGAGCGAGCCGAGCCCGTGTCACAGGAACGGATACGGATGGGGGCGATCCGCGACGAGGTCAACAAAGTGATCGTCGGCCAGGGGAGCGTGCTTTCCGGGCTGCTGTGCGCGTTTCTGGCCGACGGGCACGTTCTTCTCGAAGGGGTGCCCGGAACCGCCAAGACCGCCCTGGTCAAGGCGATGGCTGCTGCGGTGAACCTGCAAGCCACCCGTGTTCAGTTCACCCCCGACCTGATGCCCTCCGATGTGGTCGGCCAGATGATGTTCGAAAACGGCAGCTTTCGGTTCCGTCAGGGTCCGGTCTTCACCAATCTCCTCCTCGCTGACGAGATCAACCGCACACCGCCCAAGACCCAGGCGGCGTTGCTCGAAGCGATGGAGGAGCGCCAGGTCTCAATCGACGGGGCCACGCACCTATTGCCCCGACCGTTCATGGTGATCGCCACCCAGAACCCGGTGGAGTACGAGGGCACCTATCCGCTCCCGGAAGCACAGCTCGATCGATTCCTGCTCAAACTCCTGGTCGACTATCCCTCCCCGGACGAAGAGTTCGAGATACTCGCCCGTCATCACGGCGGCATGGATCCTCACGATCCTCTCGGCAGCGGAGTGGAAGCGGTCGCCAACGCCGGGAGCTTTGCGGCGGCCCGTGCCGAGGTACAGGCGATGCGGGTCGAGGCGCCGATCTTGCGGTACATGGTGGCCCTGGTCCGGGCTACCCGGGATTCCCCCTCGGTCGAATTGGGGGTCTCGCCCCGAGGCGCCGCCGCCTTGCTGGCCGTCAGCAAGGCCTGGGCCTGGCTGAGCGGACGGAGCTATGTCGGCCCCGACGAGGTGAAGGCGATGGCCAAGCCCACGCTCAGGCACCGGCTGCAGCTACGACCCGAACTCGAGATCGAGGGCGTCACCCCGGACCAGGTGTTGGATGGGCTGCTCGCTCAGGTCCCTGTTCCATGACCACGCCGTTCGTCTCGGCCCGGGCTGCGGTCGTGGCGGTGGTGCTGGGAACGGCCATCCTGTTCCTCCCCGACATAGGCGGGGTGCGTATCTTCGGGGTCGTTTTCGACGGTCGGTTCGTGCTCATCAACCTCTGCCTATTGGCGCTCGCGGTGGTGGACGTCGCCCTCGCCCCGTCGCCGACCCAGATCAGCGTGCGGCGCCTGCATCCCAGCGCCATCACCCTCGGATCGGGTGCCACCATCTCGTGGCAACTGGAACGGGGCAAGGGACGTCGAACCGTCACCGCATCGGTGGCCGACGAACTCGCCCCGTCACTCGGGGCTGACAACAGGCGCTTCGTCGCCCGCATTCCGCCCCAGAGCACGGTGACGAGCACGGTGCAGCTGAAACCGACCCGGCGGGGGCGGTTCATGTTCGATCGGATCGTGGTGCGCACCCACGGACCGCTCGGCCTGGTGGGCAAGCAGCGTTCCTTTCGCGCCCCCACCACGTTGAGAGTGCTGCCACCGTTTCGCAGCGCCGAGCAGGCCGAGCTCAGCTTGAAGAAGGCTCGAATCCTCGAAGTCGGGATCCGGGCCGCCCGGGCACGGGGCAGCGGCACCGACTTCGATTCGCTGCGGGAGATGGGTCCCGATGACGAGAGCCGTCGTATCGATTGGGCCGCAACCGCTCGCACCGGCAAGCCGATCGTGCGCGTGTATCGGACCGAACGAAACCAGACCGTGACCGTTCTGCTCGACAGCGGCCGGGCGATGGCCGGTCGGATCGCCGACGTGCCTCGGATCGAACATGCGATGGACGGCGCCATGATGTTGGCCGAACTCACGACCGGTCTCGGCGACAAGATGGGCCTCTTCGCCTTCGACCAGACCGTGCACACCACGATTCCGGCCTCGAATCGCCGTCGCCAGCGCTCGGCGATCGCTGAAGAACTCTTCGACCTCCATCCGGCGCTGGTGACCTCCAACTACCAACACATGGTCACTCATGTCCTGGCCCGTCAGCGGCGCCGTGCTCTGTTGGTGTTGATGACCGACCTCGAAGAGCAGGCGGTGCGGGAGTTCCTCCTGCCTGCGCTGCCGATGCTGGTTCGAACCCACGTGGTGGTGGTGGCCTCGGTGTCCGACCCGGACATTCGGTATTGGATGGATCTCGAAGTCGTCGATGAAGAGTCGATGTTCCTGCGGGCGGCGGCAATCGAGGAGCACCATCGACGGGCCCGGGTTGCGGCCCAACTGACCGCGGTAGGGGTCCGGGTCATCGATGAGCCGCCGGAGACCTATGCCCGAGTGCTCGGCGACCTGTACCTCGACATCAAATCGACCGGACGCCTCTAGCCGCACGGTCAGGTGACGGTGGCGGCGGCCCGTTCTTCGGTTTCGGCGATTAGTCCGGTGAATCCGGCGAGCTCCGCCCGACGGCCGAACACCACGATGTACGTGACGAACGCCGCCCATACGCTGGCTCCGACGGCGATCCTTGGCCATAGAGGCAGCCCGGGCGTGACGAAACCTTCGATCAACCCTGCGACTATGAAGGCCAGCACGAGGCCCAGCACGACCGAGATCGACCGTTTGCCCTCTTCGCCGAAGGCTGAAGCGCGCGAACGGTCCCCGGGGCGCACCAGGGCCCAACCCATCGACAGTCCGGCCGCCCCGGCGATCACGACGGCGGACAGCTCGAGCAGACCGTGGGGCGTGATGAGCCCGAAGAAAGTGCCCTGCGCCCCCGCGGCGATGAACACGCCGTGGCTGGCTCCGACGTTGAAGCCGTTGAACACCAGGATGTAGAGGGTTCCGATTCCGAACGTGACGCCGAGGGCGTAGGCGAGAAACGACACTTGGATGTTGTTGACCAGAACCCGCACGGCAAACTCCTCGGCAGCCGCCGACGAGTAGTAGTCCTCGAACTCTCGTTCGACCAGCGCGTTGCGGGTGGGCTCGTCGATCGCGAGGTTGAGCGCCTCGTCGCTGGTTCCCAGCCACACCGCCACCACCGCCCAGGGGATGAACAACGCGAGCGCGCTCACCACGACCGCCCGGCGCACGTGCCACACCGCGCCGGGGAACGAGATCGAGAAGAACCGGCGAAAGGCACTGCGCCGGGAGGACGTCCGGCGATAGAGGACCGAGTTGGAGCCGGCGACCAACCCGTTCAGTTCGGCTTCGAGACCGGGATCCCCGTAGAAGCCGCGGACGAAACTGAGCTGGGCGGAAACCCGGTGGTGGAGGGCGACGAACTCGTCGTGTTCCTCTCGGCTGAGGGCCGAAGGCTTTCGAGCGATCTCCTTGGTGAGCGAGCGCAAGCGATCCCACTCGGCTCGGTGAAGTGTGAGATACCTGTCGAGATCCATGGTGGCGGCCGGGCCGGCCGGACACCCTGCCCGGGCGGGTCGAACCCGTGGATTACGCTAGTTCAGTGCGCGGTCCGACGGTTGCCAACCCCTCGTTGCAGCGCTCGAGCGCAACGACCGCCGTCGTCACGCCCCAGGCGGTGCTGCTCGAATTTCGGACCGCCGGCATCGGATCGCGGGTCCTCGCCAAACTGATCGATCTGGCCGTGCAAGGTGTGCTGCTCGTCGTTGTTGCGATCCTCAGCGGCTCGGCGGCCGGCAGTGCGTCGTTCATCATCGGCGCGGTCGGAATCTTCCTGGTCATCTTCGTCTATCCGGCCAGCGAGGCGGCAATGAACGGCCAGACTCTTGGCAAACGCGCGCTGGCGATTCGGGTGATCACCGCCGACGGCGGTCCGATTCGATTCCGGCACGCCGCGGTGCGCAGTCTCATCGGTTTCATCGAGCTCTACCTCCTCCCGCCGGGCGGGCCCATGGCGCTGGTGTCCGCGCTGCTGACCCGACGGAGCCAGCGGATCGGCGACTTGGTGGCCGAGACCCTCGTGATCAGGGACAAGGTCGATCCCAGCCAACCCGTGTTCTTCAATCCGCCGGTCGGTGCCGAGCACGTGGCGCTGACCCTGGACACCACCCGGCTCAGCCACTCCCAGTACGGGGTCCTGCGACAGTTCGTCCTGCGCAGCTGGGAGCTTGACCCCGACGCTCGGCACGATCTCGCCCAGCGTTTGTGCGCCAAGCTGGAAACGGTGGGAATCGCCCAGCCCGCCGAGATCGATCCCTCCGTGTTTGTTTCGGCGGTGGTGTTCGCCCACCAGCATCGCTATTCGGATCGAAGGCCGGCGGCGGGCTCTATGCCGCCGCCGAACGCAGCGACGGTGGCGACCGCTCCTCCGCCCCAGGCCGCGACCCGGGCGCCCCTGCCACCCCCCACCCGCCGCTGACCCCGTCTGTCGCGCTTCTGTCGCGCTTCTGTCGTCGGGCGAGCACATTCCCCCCAAAAATCGTCGGGCCAACACGCCCAGGGTGCTCGTGCGACGATTTTTCGATTGGATGTGCTCGGGCGACGATATTTGGGGGGATCGGTAGCCTGAAACGATGGTTCATTACCTCGATCACGCAGCCAGCACGCCGGTTCACCCGGCCGCGGCCGCGGCGATGATGGAGGTGCTGACCGAATCGTACGGAAACCCTTCCGGCGCCCACCGACTTGCCCGCGAGGCCAACCGACGGCTCGACCGAGCCCGAGCTGCTCTCGGTGACGTGTTCGGTGTCGAGCCCGGGTCCGTCATCTTCACGAGCGGCGGAACCGAAGCTGACTCTCTAGCGATCAACGGCGCCCGGGCCATCTCCGGGCCTGACGCAGTGGCAGTGTGCTCTGCCATCGAACACCACGCTGTGCTCGAGCCCGTGGAGGCCAGCGGAGGTCGGATCGTCGGGGTCAGCCCCGCCGGTGTGCTCGATCTCGAGGCGCTGGAGCGCCTCCTCACCGAGCTCAATGCCGAGGGCCGTTCGGTCGGGGTCGTTTCGATCATGGCTGCCAACAACGAGACCGGTGTGATCCAGCCAGTCGTCGAAGCCGCCGAGATCGTTCGCCGCGGCGCCCCCGGCGCGCTCGTTCACACCGATGCCGTTCAGTTCGCCGCGTGGATCGACACTGCCGACATCGTCGAGGCGGTCGACCTCATGTCGATCAGTGGCCACAAGTTCGGTGGTCCCAAGGGGGCCGGTTGCCTGGTTGTCCGAAACGGAGTCGACCTACCGGCGATGCAGCTCGGCGGTGGGCAAGAGCGCGGTCGACGGGGCGGAACCCAAAACGTTCCCGGGATCGTCGGCCTCGGCGTGGCGGCCGAGGTCATGCACGCCGAGCGGCCCTCGGTCGTCGATCGGGTTCGCAAGCTTCGGGATCAGCTGGTTGGGCACATTCTCGACGGCGTGCCCGACGCCGAGCTCTCCGGTGCCGACGCTCCCCGACTGCCCAATATCGCTCACTTCTGCCTGCCCAACATCGAATCGGAGCCCATGCTCTTCCTTCTGGAAAAGGACGACGTAATGGCTTCGGCGGCGGCGTCCTGCTCGAGCGGAGCTCAGCAAGCCAGCCACGTGCTCGCTGCGATGGGGGTGCCGGCCGATCGGGGAGCCCTGCGACTGAGCCTCGGCGCCGCTTCCAGCGCCGACGATGTGTCGGCCGCCGCCAGCGCCGTCGTCGACGCCTGCCAGAGGATCCGGTCCTATGGCTGAGGTGCTCGTAGCCATGTCCGGAGGGGTCGACTCATCCGTTGCGGCCGCCCTCCTCGTCGACGCCGGCCACGACGTCACCGGCGTCACCCTCAAGCTCTGGGGCGGCGACAGCGACACCGGCTGCTGTTCGGTGAGCGACGTCGACGACGCCCGCTGGGTTGCCGCCACGCTCGGCATCGAACACCACGTCTTCAATCTCGGAAACGAGTTCAACGAACACGTTGTCGACGCCTACGTGGCCGATTACGCAGCGGGGCTCAACCCGAACCCCTGCATCGAGTGCAATCGCCACATCAAGTTCGACAAGCTGTTGGCGCGAGCCGACATGCTGGGCTTCGATCTGATCGCCACCGGGCACCACGCTCGCATCACCACCCTGTCGGGAGTCAACTACCTCACCCGCGGTGCTGACCTGGCCAAAGATCAGAGCTATGTGCTGCACATGGTCGGCCAGCGTCAGCTGGGGCGTCTGTTGCTGCCGGTCGGAGCGATGACCAAAGAGGACGTCCGCCAGATCGCCCATGAGCGAGGCCTGGTCACCGCCGCCAAGCCCGATTCCCAAGACGTGTGCTTCATCCACTCCAAAGGCGGGCGACAGGCTTTCCTTGGCGACCGCATCCCCCTGACCCCGGCGAGGGTCGTCAACTCGACCGGCACCACCGTCGGCTCGGTCTCGGCGGTCGAGTTGGTCACGGTGGGTCAACGGCGAGGTCTCGACGTCGGCGGCAACGCCGCCCGCCAATACGTCACCTCGATCGACCGCGCTTCGAACACGGTGACGCTGGGGGATCGACGAGACACGGTCCGGACCTCAGTCGAACTGGGCCGGCTGACCTGGGCCGACAGCCCAGTGCGGGGTCATGTGAGGGCCCAGTACTCCGCCCACGGCGGTCCGGCCGGCGGCACATTGAGCTTGGCCGCCGACCTTGCCCATCTGACCTGGGATGAACCGCAGACCGCGGTAGCGCCGGGCCAGTCGGTGGTCTTCTACAGCGACGATCGGGTCCTCGGTGGCGGAATCGCCCGCTAGCACCGAGGTCCTGGGGCCAGACGACGAGGGGATCGAACGAGCGGCCGCGATCCTCCGAGCCGGAGGGCTGATCGGACTGCCTACCGAAACCGTCTACGGGTTGGCCGCCGACGCCGAAAACGATGCTGCGGTCGGCGGGATCTACTCGGCCAAGGGTCGACCATCCGACCAGCCCCTGATCGTGCACATCCTGCCCGGCTGGGGTGAACGGTATGCCGCTGCGTGGCCCGCTGCCGCCCAACGCCTGGCCGAGACGTTCTGGCCGGGCCCGCTCACAATCGTGGTGCCGGCCGGCACCCGAGCCTCGCGTCGGGTGACCGGCGGGCTGCCGACCGTCGGCCTGCGCAGCCCCGACCACGCCACCGCCCTCGCTGTCATCGAAGCGCTCGGACGGGGTGTGGCGGCCCCGTCGGCCAATAGGTACGGCCACGTCAGCCCGACGACGGCTCAGCATGTGATCGATGATCTCGATGGCGCCATCGACGCAGTGATCGATGCCGGAATGTGTCGAGTGGGTGTCGAGAGCACCATCGTCGAGATCGCCCCTGACGGTTCGTGCAACCTCCTCCGTCGCGGTGCGATCACGACCGAGCAGATCCTCGAGGTGGCCGCTCCTGCCTCAGGACAGGTGGCTGATCGGACCGAGGGTCCGGTGCGAGCACCGGGCATGACGCTCAGCCATTACGCCCCGGCGGCCCCGGTTGAGATCGTCACTGAAGCCGAGCTGACCGCCCGCCTCGACCAGCTCGATCCGACCGTGCTGGTGATTTCGGAGCGGCAGGTCGACCACCCCCGTTCGGTCGTGCTGACCGGCGATGTCGAGTTCGCCGCCGGTCTGTACCAGGCCCTTCGACTCGGAGACGATCCGCAGGTGTCCCTGGTTCTGATCGTGCCTCCAAGCTCGGGCTCGCTGACGCCGGCCATCAGGGATCGTTTGCAGCGGGCCGCCCATCGCGAAGGGCCAGCCACAGGCCGATGAGCACCAGCGGCGTGCCGACCGCCGCCGCCGCCGGCGGCACCTCGCCGAAGATCGCCCAGGTGAGGGCGGATGCGGCCACCGCCTCGCCGAGCAGGGCGATGCTCACCGGCACGCTCCCGATCCGGCCCAGCAGGTAGTTCAGTGTCGTGTGGCCTCCCAGTTGGGGGCCGATCACCATGGCGACGATGGCGAGCCAGGTGGTTGCACCGAAACCGGTGAGCGGGCGGTCACTGACCACGGCGACCGGCGCCATGGCGAGCGCGGCAACCCCATACACAAGCGGTGCGTAGACGGCGTTCGGTACCGCGTCCCGGACCCGGGCGCCGACGATCAGATAGACGGCCATACAGCCCGCTCCGATCAGCGCCAACCCATCACCGGCGAGTGAGTCGGTGTCGGTGAGCAGGTCGCCGCCGGCTAGCACGGCGACGCCCGCAGTGGCGAGGAGAACCCCGGCGGCTGTGCGCCGCCCTGGCGGTTTGCCCGCGACCCAGTGCCAGCCGACCACGAACATCGGAGCGGTGGAAACGATCGTGACCGACGCAGCGGTCGAGGTCATCTCGAGCGAAGCGAGCCAGGTGGCGAAGTGGGCACCGAGCGCAATCCCGGCGGCAATGATCCACACCGCCACGTTCGTAATCTGCGACGGCATTGGGCGCCGGCTGCCCGCAGCGATGCCCAGCACGGCGGCCCCGCCGGCACATCTCCAGAAGGCGAGGGCCAGGGCTGGCGCCGCCGCCCAGCGCACCAACACCGCCGAGGATGCGATCGAGACGACGGCGACTGTGAGCAGCCCGTAGTCGACGGTGCCGAGTTCGATCGATCCGTCATCTGTTGGCCCGGGTGCGATAGGGCCGAGCTTACGGTGCCCGATCGACGGCAGGTTGGTGAAACGGCTGGGTGGAAGGGGTGGTCACGGTTGTCGCCGGTGCCGTCGGACCTAGCATGGAGTCGTGAGTTCGGAATCTCCTGGCCCTCAGCTCGTCATCATGGCCGCCGGCCTCGGCAGTCGGTTCGGTGGGGTGAAGCAACTCGCTCGGGTGGGGCCGAACGGTGAAGCCTTTTTGGACTTCAGCATCAACGACGCCATCGCCGCCGGTTTCGGGTCGGTTGTGTTGATCGTTCGGACCGAGATCGAAGCCGATGTGCGCGAGCACATGGAAGAGCAGCATTCCGGGATGAACATCGCTTACGTGTGCCAAGATCACCTCGGCCCGCCGCGGGCCAAGCCATGGGGGACCACCCATGCCGTGCTCAGCGCCGCCGCTGCCGTATACGCGCCGTTTGCGGTCATCAACGCCGACGACTACTACGGTCCGGACACGTTCGGACTCGCAGCCGCCCAGCTGGCAGCCAGCGAACCGGGGCGGGCTGCCAACGTTGCGTTCGAGCTGGGCAAGACCGTGCCTCCTCGCGGCGCGGTCACTCGGGCGGTTGTCCAGATCGATGGCGACCACTTCACCGGCCTGGTCGAGACCGAAGGGTGTGAACGGCGCGCCGATGGAACCCTCGTCGCCGGCGACCACCAGGTCAGCGACGACACCCCGGTGTCCATGAACTTCTGGTGCTTCGACCCCACCGTGATCGAACTGCTCCAGAGCGAGTGGGAGAAGTTCCTTGCCGAACACCGCTACGAGCCCAAGGCTGAGGCCCAGCTTCCCACGATGGTCAACGACCTCATCGCATCGGGCGATCTCACCGTTGGCGTGGTGCGGTCGCCCGAGCGGTGGATCGGAATCACCAACCCCGAGGATCTCGACCTTGCGATCGACGCCTTGGCGTCCCGCTAGCCCGGTTCGCTCATGACCGATCCGGTCGGCGATGCGAACGCAACGTTCGCGGCGACGGTTGTCGACCAGTGGATTCACTGCGGCGTCCGTTCCGCCTTCGTCGCTCCCGGCTCGCGGTCCACACCGCTGGCGGTAGCCCTCGTCGCCCGCTCCGAGCTCCGGGTCGAGGTGCTCCTCGACGAGCGATCAGCCGGCTTCGCAGCTCTGGGTTCGGCGCTCTCGTCGGGACGTCCGGCGATCGTGTTGTGCACGTCGGGCACTGCGTCCACCCACTTCCACGCTGCGGTGGCCGAGGCGGGGCTTTCCTGCGTGCCCAAGCTGGTCTGCACCGCCAATCGACCTCCGGAACTGTGGAACGTCGGGGCACCCCAGACCATCGATCAGCACGATCTTTACGGCCGGAGCGGACGCGGCTTCATCGAGGTCGAGCCGCCGGACCAGACCGACCCGGCCGGCTGGAGGGGTATCGCCAACCAGGCGTGGGCGGCTGCGATGGATCGTCGACAGCCGGGTCCGGTTCAGGTCGACCTGAGCTTCCGGGAGCCGTTGCTCGGCGAGGTCGGCGACATCGGGTCCCCCCTGCCCCGACCCGACCTCGAGAAGCCAACCGTCGCAACCGATGCCGAGGTCGCAGCAGTCGTCGACCGGATCATCGAGGACGACCGACCGCGACGCGGTGTGATCGTGGCGGGCCGGGGCGAGAGCGATCCAGCAACCTTGGGTCGGCTGTCAGACCTACTCGGATGGCCGATCATCGCCGACCACCGCAGCGGACTGCGCGATGGAACGGCCCTGCGATTTCACGACCCCATGCTTCGTCGGCCCTCCGAACTCGAGGAATCGACCACCCGGATCCTGCGGTTTGGTGAACCGCTCTCGAGCAAGGCGCTGAGCCAATGGATCGCTCGACGGGGGTCAGACCCCGACGCCGTCACAGGATTCCAGCCATGGTCTCGGACGATCAATCCCGAACTCGTGGTGAAACAGCGGCTGCCCGAGGCGGGCGCGGCGGGTCGTCTCGTGGCCGAGATCGAGCGTCGCGGCATCCCCTCTCTCACCGCCTGGGCCGACGCATGGCGAACGCGAGATGACGAGCAGGCCACCCGGATCGGCACGATCGTGTCCGACCCTGCCACCGAGCCAGGCATCGCGAACGCATCGCTGGCCGCAGTGCCGGCGGGCGGCGCGCTCGTGGTGGCGTCGTCCATGCCGGTGCGGGATGTCGAGTGGTATGGCGAGGATCGCGCTGACATCGACGTCTTCAGCAATCGTGGTGCCAACGGTATCGACGGGGTCATCGCCACCGCGGTCGGCGTCGCCTCAACCGGACGACCGACGGTCTGCCTGGTCGGCGATGTCGCGTTCCTCCATGATCAGTCGACCCTGACGGCGTTGGGCCGGCGCGCCCTGGACCTCACGATCGTGGTTGTCGACAACGACGGCGGAGGAATCTTCGGGATGCTGCCCCAACGAACAGAACTCGACGAGACGACGTATGAGACGCTGTTCGGAACGCCCCACGGCACCGACATCTCCGGCCTCTGCCGGGCCCACGGGGTGGAGGTCATCGTTGATCCGACCGCTCCCAACGCCCTTCGCCCCGACGGAACTCGCGTCGCCGTGTTCAGCACGGAGCGTCAAGTCACGCTCGAACTCCGGTCCCGGATTTCTGGCTGATGCCCTGCCCTAGGGCCGAAGCAGCGCACCGAGCATGGCCTGAAACTTGGCCCGGGTCTCTCGCAGCTCGGCGACCGGATCGGAATCGGCCACCACCCCGACCCCGGCCCACAGTCGGGCCTCGGTCCGGTCGATCTGGGCGCTTCTGATCCCGACCGCGTATTCCCCGTTTCCCTCGGCATCGATCCAACCGACCGGTCCGGCATAGCGGTCGCGGTCCATGCGCTCGGTGGCGGCGATCAGCTCGAGCGCTCGATCCTGGGGCTGGCCGCCGACCGCGGGTGTGGGGTGCAGCGCCTCGACCAACTCCAACACGCTGGCGGGTGGATCGGACAGCCGGCCCTCGACCCGGGTGCCGAGGTGGTGCACATTGGCCAGGGTGACCAGTGTCGGTTCCGGCTCGGCATCGACGAAACTGCAAAACGGAAGGAGCGTGTCGAGCAGCCAGTCGATCGTGATCCGGTGCTCCCAGCGATCCTTGTCGCTGGCCAGCAGTTGAGCGGCGCCGCGCTGATCCTCGGCCGGATCAGAGGATCGGGGGGCGGTGCCGGCGAGGGGGTGGGCCCGCACCAGCGACCCGATTCTCGACACCAGCAATTCGGGTGAGGCTCCGATGAAGCCGTCGACGGCAAACAGGATCGCCGACCGATAGGTGCGGTGGAGCCGCTCGAGGATCAACGCCGGGTCGATGGGCCAATCGACGAATGGGCGTCGTGGGACAACTTCGATGATTGGCGCCGAGGGAGCGAGTCCGTCGCCAGCATGGCCGCCGTCGGAGGGTGGGCACCGAC
>CAJHZE010000287.1_pt1 | contig 12421 bp, 8 predicted proteins | sample 9198921 | NCBI WGS metagenome assembly CAJHZE01 (sample SAMEA7708380, study PRJEB35096) | sediment metagenome | biome: marine neritic benthic zone biome [ENVO:01000025]; feature: sediment [ENVO:00002007]; material: shallow marine sediment [ENVO:03000034] sea grass bed [ENVO_01000059] ... | reverse complement strand
TCCACAGTCACTTGGTCATGCAGGCCGGCGCCTACCAGAACGGCACGTGGGTGGTGGGCGTCGCCAAGGGAGGCACCGAGGAGGGCGTCGAGAGCCTGGCCCAGAGCTGCATCATCGCTCCGAGTGGGCAGATCGTGGCCCAGGCGGTGACGACCGGTGATGAGCTGATCACCGCGGTCGCCGATCTCGATTGGTGCGCGACCTACAAGAAGACGGTGTTCGACTTCGATCGGTATCGGCGCCCGGAGATGTACCAACGCAAAGAAAGACAAAAAGGGGTGCAATACCCGTGAGCGAAGCGAGCCCGTCCATACAGTTCAGCCTGAACGGTTCGCCGACGGCGGTTAGCTCGGATCATGAGCACCTCCTGACCGCATTGCGCGACGAATTGAACGTGCTCTCGCCCAAGGATGGGTGTTCGCCCTCGGGTCAATGTGGCGCCTGCACAGTGCTGGTCGACGGCAAAGCGCGCGTTGCCTGCCAGACCAGCATGGCCAAGACCGCCGGGTCCGAGGTCCTCACCCTCGAAGGGCTTACCGACGCGGAACGGGTGCAGTACGGACAGACCTTTGCCGCCTACGGCGCACTGCAATGCGGGTTCTGCACTCCCGGCATCGTGATGCGGGTGAAGTCGATCCTCGACAAGAAGCGCAACGACGACGGCACCAGCGACGTGACGCGACAGGGAGCCGCCCGGCTCATGGGGGGCAACCTGTGCCGGTGCACCGGCTACACCAAAATTCTCGATGCGGTCGAGGCGCTGGCCCGTAACGAGGTGCCGGTCGCAGTAGCACCCAAAGGAGTCGGATCCCGAGGTATCAAATACGAGGCCGAACCGCTGGCAGTTGGTACCCGCCCCTTCATCGACGACCTTCGACCCGAAGGCTTGCTGCACGGCGCCGTTCATCTCAGCGAGCACGCTCGAGCCGACATTGTCGGCATCGACACCTCGGCCGCTGAAGCGGTACCCGGGGTCGTGCGGGTCTTCACCGGAGGCGACGTACCCGGCGAGCTCAGAAGCGGTCTGATCCACAAGGACTGGCCGGCGTTCATACCGGTCGGTGGACGCACGAGCTTCCTCGGCGATGTGCTGGCGCTGGTGGTGGCTGAGACCAGGGCGATCGCGCGCCAAGCGGCGGAATTGGTGCAGGTCAGCTACGAACCTCACACACCTTTCACCAACGCCGCCGAGGCGGTCGGCTCGGTTGAGGATGCGGTGTGGGGCCTCGACGGAAACGTGCTGTCCACCTCTACCTACCGCCGCGGTGACGTGGCGTCGGCCCTTTCATCGTCGGCGCACTCACTCACCGAGACCTTCCAGACCCAGCGGGTCGAGCACGCGTTCCTCGAGCCCGAGTCGACCCTCGCGGTGCCGGTCCCGGCGGGATCGGAGCCCCCGCTCACCGCGGGCGCCCGGATCCCGGCCGATTTCGATCGGCTGTTGGTCTTCAGCGGTGGGCAGGGAATCTGGGATGATCGCGACGACATCGCCAGGATGCTCGATATGCCCGAAGAGGCGGTGATCACCGAGCTGGTGAGCAACGGCGGCGCCTTCGGCGGCAAGGAAGACATGAGCAACCAGGCTCAGACGGCGCTGGCCGCCTGGCTGTTGAGGCGTCCGGTCAGGACAACTTTCAGCCGGGAAGAGAGTTTTCTGGTGCACACCAAGCGCCACCCCATCCGCCTGACCTACGAGATCGGCTGCGACGAGTCGGGAGTGCTCACCGCCCTGCGGGTTCGGATGTTGGGCGACTCGGGTCCGTATGCATCGGTTGGCATGAAAGTGCTCGAGCGGGCCGCCGGTCATGCGTCGGGTCCCTACGTGGTTCCCAACATCGATGTCGAGGCGGTCGCCGCCCGAACCAACAACAGCGTGTGCGGCGCGTTCCGGGGCTTCGGTGCCAATCAGGCCCAGTTCGCGATGGAAGGCATGCTCGATCGACTGGCCGAGAAGGTCGGCATCAACGGTTGGGAAATCCGCGAGCGCAACGTCGTGAAACCGGGAGTTGTGTGGGGGCCGGGGCAGGTGATGGACGACGGCAGCCTCGGCGCCGCCGCGTGTCTCGATGCGGTGAAGCCGGCGTACGACGCTGCGATCGCCGAAGGAATGCACGTAGGGCTCGGTCTCGGAATTAAAAACAGCGGCCTCGGCAACGGGTTCAACGAAATCGCCCGAGCCGTCGTCCACTTCAGAGACGATGGCATGGTGGAGGTGCGGCACTGCTGGACCGAGATGGGCCAGGGTGTGCACACGGTGGCCCAGCAGGTCGCCACCGAGGAACTCGGGATAGGGGCCGACCAGATCGAAGTGATCGTCGATACCACCCGAGAGCTGGGTGCTGGGCAGACCACCGGCAGCCGCGGAACGCTCATGGGAGCCGGTTCGGTGGCCGACGCCTGCCGCAAGGCGATGGCCGACGGCTGTCGGGTGGGGGTCGACTACCTGGGGGAGTATCGGGTCGACTGGACCAACTCGCTCTCGGAGGGTCTGGAGAACCCGATCATCCACAGCACGTTCGGCTATGCCGCCCAACTGGTCATCATGAACGATGACCACACTGTCGAAAAGGTCGTCGCCGCCCACGATGTGGGCCGGGCCGTCAATCCGCTGCTGTGCGAGGGACAGGTTGAGGGGGCCGTTCACATGGGGCTTGGCTACGCCCTGACCGAGGGGTTCCCGGTCGACGAAGACGGCCGCCCGGAGAACACCACGCTTCGATCGCTCGACATTCTTCGGCCCAAAGACATGCCAGAGGTCGAGACGATCCTCGTAGAGTCGCCCGAGCCCAACAGCCCGTACGGCATCAAAGGGGTGGGTGAAATCGGCCTGGTACCGACCGCCGGTGCCGTCGCGGCCGCAATGCACGCTGTCGACGGGGTGTGGCGCAACGAGCTGCCGCTGGTCAACGAGTCCAATCGGGAACGAGCCTCGGCATGGACCTGAACGCGCCGCACCGACCGAGTACGGAGGTAACCCCATGAGCGGAACAACACCGGGGCTTGTTTGCAGTCACCACCACCTCTACAGCGCCCTGGCTCGCGGGATGCCGGCCCCGCCCCGCACCCCGACCGAGTTCATTGAGATCCTCGAGCTCGTGTGGTGGAGGCTCGACTGCGCCCTCGACGACGAACTGATCCACTGGTCGGCCAAGCTCGGGGCGCTCGAGGCGCTGCAGCGCGGTTGCACTGCGATCGTCGACCACCACGAATCGCCGAACGCCATCGACGGCTCGCTCAGCATCATCGCTGAGGCATGCGCCGATGTTGGGGTGCGGGTGAACTGCGCCTACGGGGTGACCGATCGGCACGGATCGGACGGAGCACAGAAGGGCCTGGTCGAGAACGACCGCTTCCTCTCCGATGGAGGCCGCGGAATGGTAGGGATCCACGCCGCCTTCACGTGTGAGCCCGACACGATCGCGGCGGCCGCCGAGCTGGCTGTCAAGCACGGTGTGGGCGTCCACGTTCACGTCGCTGAAGGCCCGGCCGACACATGGCAGGACCTCTTGCCCTACACGGCCGACAATTGGTGGTTGGTCCACGGTGTGCACCTGCCCGACGACCACGGCCTGAACGGAACCATCGTCCACAACCCCCGTTCCAACATGAACAATGCGGTCGGCTACGGAGCACCGGTGCGATTCGACAATCCGGTGGCGTTGGGGACCGACGGGATCGGCGCCGACATGCTCGACGAGTTCCGGGTGGCGTTCGTGCGCGCCCGTGAGCACGACGTAACCACCACGCCCGATGTGATCTGGGGTTGGCTTCAACACGGATACGCGCTTTTTCCCGAAGCGCTCGACGATGTTGTCGTGTGGGACTACGAACCGATGGACCCGTGGCGGCTCGCGTACAGCCCCGGAGTCTCGCCGGTTCGGGTCGACGTCAACGGCCAAACGCTCGTTGAGAACGGGAACGCCATCCACGTAGACGGCGACGAGATCCGAGCCAAGGCAGCCGAGTCAGCCGAACGGCTGTTCAAACGACTATGAATCAGCTGCCGATGCCGATCGGCCAGATCAGGAGAGACAACTGATGTCAGACACCAAGCCGTTGGCGATCTTCGGAGACTTTGCCGAAGGCGGCGAGCAGGCCTACGCCAATGCCAAGCAGCGGTTCAAAGAGCAGAACATCGTGTTGCCGACCTTCGCCCAATTGAGAGACCCGTCCACGATTCCACTTGAAGTCGTGGAGCAGCTTCGCTCGATCGACAAGGATGCCGCCGACCCTCTGAATCTGTTCCGGGTGCACTGGTTCAACGAACACGCCGACGAAGAAGGTGGGAACTACCCCGGCTTCGTCGACGTCCCGACCCATGTTGAGCTCCCGTCCGAACTCACCGGCATCGACACCCGCATCGTGCTCGCCTTCGGCAACCGCTTTCCCATGATCCGGGCCCACAAGGTACTTGCCGCCTACAGCTGCCTCGTCGCTCGTCTGATCACCGGCCGGTTCGATCCCACATCGCACCGGGCGATCTGGCCCTCAACCGGCAACTACGCCCGGGGTGGGATCGCGATATCCCGACTCATGAACTGTCGGGGCGTAGCCATCCTGCCTGAGGGGATGAGCAAGGCCCGATTCGACTGGCTCAACAAGTGGACACTCAACCCCGAAGAAGACGTGATCAAGACCTTCGGCACCGAGAGCAACGTGAAGGAGATCTACGACGAGTGCAACCGCCTCGAACAGGACCCCGACAACATCATCTTGAATCAGTTCTCCGAGTTCAGCAATCACCTCGGGCACTACACCGTCACCGGACCGGCGCTGGAGACGGTCTACCGGCACGTCACCGAAGATCGGCCTGGCCGGCTCGCCGCCTTCACCAGCGCCACCGGATCCGCCGGCACGATCGGTGCCGGCGACTACCTCAAGGACCGCTACGGCAGCCGCATCGTGGCGGTGGAGGCCCTGGAGTGCCCGACGATGCTGTACAACGGCTTCGGCGAGCACAACATTCAGGGAATCGGCGACAAGCACATCCCGCTGATCCACAACGTCACCAACACCGACCTCGTGGTGGCGGTCAGCGATAGGAGCACCGATCGCCTCGACCTGCTGTTCAATTCGCCGGCCGGGAAGCGGCTTCTGGTCGATCGGGGCGTCTCACCCGACATCGTCGAGGCACTGGTCGATTTCGGGTACTCCTCTATCGCCAACGCACTCGGCTCGATCACCGCCGCGAAGAAGTGGGGACTGACCGGCGACGACGTGATCGTGTCGGTGGCGACCGACGGGTCGGAGCTGTACGACGCGGAACGCGAAGAGTTCGTCGCTCGCACCAACCCCGGCGGGTTCGACGACGTTGAGGCCGACAAGATCTTCATCGATCACCTCGAGAACATCACGACCGAGCACACCCTCGAGATGGACCAAACCAATCGAAACCGGGTCTTCAACCTCGGGTACTACACCTGGGTCGAGCAACAGGGCATCAGCATCCCCGACTTCGAACGACGCCGCAGCCAGGAGTTCTGGGATGGCCTGAGGCCGATCATCGACCGCTGGGATGAGATGATCAACGAGTTCAATGCTTGAGCCTTTCGAGCTGCGCCAATGGGCGGGCCGATGAACCCGTTTCTCGAGTACCGCAGTCGGCTCGACTCGTATGCCCGCGCCCTCGAAGCTGGGCTGTCCGACGCGTGGTTCGTCGAAACCGTCGAGGCGCTCGACGACGCTGTCTCAGCCGTTGAGGGTCACGGCTTCGAGCGGACGCCGGTCGTCGACGGCTCGGCGTTGGGTGCGGCCGCCGGTCTCGATGTCGAGTTGTTCATCAAAGCCGAACCCCACAATGTGGGCGGCTCTCACAAGGCACGACATCTCTTCGGAGTTGCCCTCCACGTTCTCGTATCCGAGGTGCTCGGCGCGGCCAAACAGAACGACCGGGCCATCGCATCCTGTGGCAACGCGGCTCTGGGCGCATCGGTCATCGCGGCGGCGCTGAAACGCAACCTCGAGGTATTCGTACCCCTGTGGGCCGACGAAGCTGTGATCGAACAACTCGACCGGAACGGCGCGTCGATCCATCGGTGCGAACGACGGTCTGGCGAGGTGGGCGATCCCTGCTACAACCGGTTCCGCGAAGCGGTCGCCGCCGGCGCCGGCCCCTTCAGCGTCCAGGGAACCGACACTCCGGCCACCTTCGACGGCGGCAGGACCATCGGGTGGGAACCGGCCGATCAGCTCGACGGCATCGACTCGATGTACATCCAGGTGGGGGGTGGCGCACTGGCCACTGCGGTGTCGATGGCCATGCCTGCAGTCCGGCTGCATCCGGTTCAAGCCGAAGGAGCCGCCCCCCTGAGACGGGCGTGGGACGCGCTGGCCCCGGACTTCGACTTCGAGCTCGCTGCTGAACATCCCGACCGCTACATGACGCCGTGGCAGAACCCCACCAGCCTCGCCACCGGCATTCTCGACGACGTCACCTACGACTGGATCCCGCTACTCAAACAAACCCGCCACTCCGGCGGCGAACCAATCGTCGCCCCTGAATCGATGATCGTGAAGGCCTATGAGCTCGCCCACGCCCACACCGACATTCCGGTTTGTCCGACCGGGACCGCCGGGCTGGCGGGCCTGATGTACCAACCCCCCGAGCGGCGCGAACGGGTGGCGCTGCTCTTCACCGGATTGGATCGACCCCAGTGACTCACACCGATCCTGCGTTGACCGAATACACCGTCCCCGGTCACGGCGGAGCGATCCACGTTCGCCGGTGGGAGCCGTCGGGACCTCGGGCGGTGATCATCGTTCTCCACGGCTATGCCGAGTACGGCGGACGCTATGCCCATGTGGCTGAGGAGTTCGTCACCCATGGCCTGGCCATCATCGCCCCAGACCACGTCGGTCATGGGCTGAGCGAAGGGGAACGGGCGTTGATCACCGACTTCGGGCTGGTGATCGATGATCTCGGAACGGTGGTCGACTCGGTCGAGAAGCACTTCGGCGAGCTCCCGATGATCATGATGGGTCACAGCATGGGCGGTCTGCTCACGGCGCGGTTCGTGCAGCGCTGGCCCACGCGCTTGCGGGGGGCCGCCTTCCTGGGCGCTGTTCTCGGCGACTGGAAATGGGCCCGCGAAGTGCTTTCACTTACCGAGCTCCCCGAGGAGGACAGCGATCCGATGGGCATGTCTCGCGATGAGCAGGTGTGTCGCGCCTACGACGAGGATCCGCTGGTGTACCGAGGCCTCTACAAGCGACCCTTGCTCGAGTCCGAGGTTGTCGCTCTCGATGAGTTCCAGGCCGAAATCGACAGGATCGCGCTTCCGGTCGCCGTTTTCCACGGTGCAGCCGACCCCTTCGTTCCCTACCCCGACACTGTGCAAGCGATCATCGACATGCCTTCGTTCGACAAACGCATAAAGTTGTACCCGGGAGCCAAACACGAGTTGGTCAACGAAACCAACCGCGACGAGGTGATCCGGGACTTGCTGCACTGGGTGGAAGGTGTGCTCCACTAGCTGCATGGCCGCGACCTTCGAGACCCATGAGGTGCAACGGCCCGGCAGGTCGGTGTGGGTCGTGCACAGACCCACCAGCGTCGAAGCGGCGCTGAGACTGCTCGCCGATCGACCCCATCGTCAAGCGATCGCCGGAGGGACAGACCTCCTGCTCGATCTCCACCGCAGCGGTTCCGGACCCCCGGTCGAACTCGTCGACCTTTCGGCCATTGCCGGGTTCGACTCGATCACCGATGAAGATGATCGCTTCGTGTTCGGCGGAGGGGTGAGGCACAACCAGATCGTGGGCGACCGCCGGTTGATTCAATCAGCGACACCGCTAGCCCAGGCGTGCCTGGAGATCGGGTCACCGCAGCTGCGTAATCGAGCGACGATCGCTGGAAACCTGGCGACGGCCAGCCCAGCCAACGACACGCTGTCAGCGCTGATCGCCCTGGACGCGACCCTCGAGTTGGCTCGATGGGAGTCCGATGCGATCGCGACTCGCACGATCCCGGTCGATCGGTTCTTCACCGGATTTCGTGCCACCGAACTCCACCCACACGAACTGATCGTCGCGATTCGGGTCCCCAAGCTTGCCGAGTCCGCTCGTGGACTGTGGGTGAAGCTCGGAAACCGGAGGGCTCAAGCGATCTCGGTGATCCATGCCGCATTCGTGCTGGACTTCGACGGCGACGAGGTTCGGGCCGGCCGGATGGCGTTCGGAAGTGTGGCACCACGGGTCGAGCTGGCCGATGCCAGCACGCTGCTCACCGGTTCTTCACTCGACGACGACTCCCTCGCCTCCATCGCTTCGGCTGTTGCCGACGAGTTTGCTCCGATCGATGATGTACGGGCAACCGCCCACTACCGGACTCAGATGCTCACCACCATCGTTGTGCGGGCGCTCTCTGCGCTGCGAGATCAGACCCATCTCGCCGCATGGCCACCGGCACCACCCTCACTCGGGGGGGCGTCGGGCACCGACCTCGGCACCGGGACCACCGAGACCATCGACGACACGACCGAACTCACCGCGATCGTCAACGGATCACCGATCACCGGCACCGGAGCCGCCTCGACGTCGCTGCTCGACTGGTTGCGCCGCCAGGCACCACCATCGCTGGAGGGAACCAAGGAAGGGTGTGCCGAAGGCGAGTGCGGCGCATGCACCGTCGAGCTCAACGGCGCCGCGGTCATGAGCTGCCTTGTGCAAGCGGCTCAGGCCGCCAACGGAACGATCAGGACCGTCGAGGGGCTGGCCACCGACGGTCGATTGCACCCTATTCAGCGGGGTTTCGTCGAGGAGTTCGCGGTGCAATGCGGGTTTTGTATTCCCGGCTTTGTCGTTGCCGGGGCGTGCCTGCTCGATGAGGTGCCAGAGCCGACCGAGGAGCAGATCCGGCTGGCATTCAGCGGGAATCTCTGCCGCTGCACGGGGTACTACCCGATGATCTCAGCGGTGGAGCTCGCCGCCACTCGGGGAGAGGAACGGTGACCGCTCCGACGGGTGCGAGCGTCGGCTACGACAGTGTTCGTTTCGACGCGATCGCAAAAGTGGATGGAACAGCGCGGTTTCCCGCTGACGACGTGCCGCCCGACGCGCTCTATGCCCATGTCGTGTTCAGCAACGAAGCTCACGCCCGGATGATGTCGATTTCGACCGAACGGGCCGCGGCGGTCGAGGGCGTCGTTGCGGTCATCACCGCCAAAGATGTGCCGGTCAATGAGTACGGCCTCACCAAACCCGACCAGCCCGTGTTGGTCGGCCTGGGCGACACCGGCCGCTCGAATGTTGCGAGCGATGTGAGCAGGTGGGAAGCCGATCATGTCGCGGTCATCGTGGCCGAGGCCCAGGAGACTGCGAAGGCAGCGGCCCAGCGGCTCGACATCGAGTGGGAACGGTTGCCGCTGGTCGACACCATCGAGGCGGCCCGCACCGACAACGTGCTGGTACATCCCGAAGACGGAACGAATATCTATCATGGTCTGCGAATTCGCAAAGGCGATGTGCACGCCGGCTGGGCTGCGGCGGATGTCGTCATCGAGGGCACGTATCACCTGCCTCATCAAGAGCACGCGTTCCTCCAGGTCGAGTCGGCCACGGGATGGATCGACGAGGCGGGCAGGGTCACTGTTCGCACCAGCGGTCAATGGGTCCATGAAGACCGCCAGCAGATCGCCCATGCCCTCGACCTCCCTGAAGACGATGTGCGGGTTGTCTACGCCGCCATGGGTGGTGCCTTCGGCGGTAAGGAGGACATGAGCCTGCAGATCGTGATGGCTCTCGCGGCCCAGGTCGTGCATCGCATGGGCATCGACCGCCCGGTTCACTGCCGGTGGAGCCGCGAAGAATCGATCATCGGGCACCACAAGCGCCACCGAGCGACCATCAACCACCGACTGGGGGCGACCAAGGACGGCAAGATCACCGCCGTCGAAGCCGACGTCTGGTTGGACGCCGGCGCCTACAACTACACGTCGAACAAGGTGCTCGGCAACGCCCACCTGAGCGTGGCCGGAGCGTACGTGGTGCCGAACGCCCGGATCGACAGCCGCTGCGTCTACACCACCAGCGTGCCCGGCGGTGCGTTCCGCGGCTTCGGCGGACCCCAAGGTGCGTTCGTCGCAGAGACCCAGATGAACAAGCTGGCCACGGCCCTCGGAATCGACCCGATCGAACTCCGTCGGTTGAACATGCTCCGGGACGGCAGCGAAGGTATCACCCAGGCGGTGATGCCACCCGGCGTCACCCTTCCCGAAGTGATCGAGGCCTGCGCCGAGGCCGCCGCCCAGCCGCTAGCTCGCAGCGAGTTCGCCTCGATCGCGAGCCTTCCGCCGGCGACCGCCGACTTGTGCACCGGTCGAGGTTTCGCCTCCGGGTTCAAGAACGTCGGCTTCAGCTTCGGGTTCCCCGAGCGTTGCGAAGCAGAGATCCGCCTCTACGGCGACGAAGGCGACGACGCGCCAACCAGCGCTGAGGTATTCCACTCCGGCGCCGACCTCGGCCAGGGCGCGCACCAGGCGTTCCGACAGATGACCGCCGAGGCCACCGGCGTTCCCTTGGAGCATGTCACCGGAACCTTCTCCGACTCGGCGGTCACCCGCAACTCGGGGTCGGCGTCGGCATCGCGTATGACCTTCATGGCCGGTAACTCGATCCTGGGTGCGGCTGAAGAAGCCGAGAAGGCCTGGCGCGAGGGTGAGAGGCCGGCGATCGGGGTGTTCCGGTACACACCTCCACCGACCGATGTGCTCGATCCGGAGACCGGCGTCGGCCAGCCGAACTTCGCCTACGGCTACATGGCTCAGGCCGTCGACGTCACCGTCGATATCGGAACCGGCATCATTCGCGTCGACAGGGTGGTGTCGTCGCACGATGTCGGGAAGGCGATCAACCCACGTCTGGTGAGAGGACAGATCGAAGGAGCGGTTGTTCAGGCCCACGGCTATGTGCTGAGCGAGGATCTCCAGATGTCGGATGGGCAGATCACCAACCCTCGCCTTTCCAGCTATCTGATTCCCGGAATCGGTGATATACCCGAGGAGATCCAAAGTGTGATCCTCGAACTGGCGGACCCGCGCGGGCCATGGGGTGCTCGCGGGATGGCTGAAATGCCCTACATCACCTACGCGCCCGCTGTCGTCGCCGCCTTGCACGACGCCACCGGAGTCTGGTTCGACCGGTTTCCGCTGACGCCGAGCATCGTGCTCGCCGGGCTCGAAGGTGCTGGTCACAGCACCGTTGCCGAAGCGGGGCGCGGTTCACGATGAAGCTGCATCTTTTGGCGGCACTGAGCATGCTCAGCCTCGTTCTGAGCATCTTGGTCTTCGCCGGGTTCATCGACGACGGCGAGTCGCTCGGAGTGCAGTATCTGGTGCTCGGGTTGGCACTCGCCGTGCTGTACTTTGCGCTGGGCGGGTTCCGGGCTATGCGGTTGGGGCGCCTCGGTCGGTCCGGCGACGAAAGCGATGCGAAGACGCCCGAGGAGATCATCGATCTGCGGGACGGCGTCACCACCGCTCCCACCCATCGGTTGACGCAGGACCCGCCCCCCGATGCTCATGTGGTGCGATTCGGCCAGACCGGACTCGAACCGGCCGAAGGCTGGGACCTGGGAACGCAGGTGACCGCGGCGGTCCGACGCCGCGAGGAGCAGTTGGTCGACCGGATGGTGGCGGAGGGAATGCTGACGACCGATGGGCCGCTCACCCACACCGACATTCGGGCGATGGCGTGGGTGGCGGTAAGCAGCATGGAACTCACCGACAGCCTTCTCGACGCACTGTCCGGTCCTGCCGAAGTCGAGATTGTCGATCCGCAACGGCCCGGTGAGCTCTTGCGAGGTGATCCCGGGCGCTGATGGGCCCAGGCTCTAGTACAGGACCCGGTCCCTGACGATCAGCACCGCAAGAAGTGCGCCCAGTAGACCGATCGCCCAGGGAAGGACTGCGTCGAGCGGCAAACCGGTTTCGCTCGAGTCCGGCGCCTGGTCAATCGCGCCAGACGAGACCTCGAGACCTGACGATGGGTCGTCGGTCGTTCCGGATACACCGGCGTCGGTTGAGGTGGGCGTACCCGTTGACGCCTCTGAGGTTGACGTCGCGGAGGTGGACGACTCTGAGCTCGATGTCGAAGCGGAGGTGGATGGTTCGGAGTCGACTGCCGTGGCCACGGCCGTCGCTCCGGTAGAGGCGGCTTCGGTCGAGCGGTCTTCGGTGGTCGGGCTGGCGGAGGCGCTGGTTGGGGTATCGGTCGTTGACCGCTCTTGCGATGTTGATGTGGGTGGTTCGGTCGTCGTGAGTTCGCCGGCGGCGGCCGTGGTAGTGGTAACCGATAGCACTGTTAGTGAGGTTGCTGTCGGGGTGCCGCTGGTAGGTGCGGTGGTGGCCGAGGCCGTGGTGGTTCTGGCGGTCGTTGTAGCCGTCGGTGCTGCGGTCGTTGTCGGCTGCGTGGTCGTGGTTGTCGT
>CAJHZE010000452.1_pt1 | contig 12696 bp, 11 predicted proteins | sample 9198921 | NCBI WGS metagenome assembly CAJHZE01 (sample SAMEA7708380, study PRJEB35096) | sediment metagenome | biome: marine neritic benthic zone biome [ENVO:01000025]; feature: sediment [ENVO:00002007]; material: shallow marine sediment [ENVO:03000034] sea grass bed [ENVO_01000059] ... | reverse complement strand
GGTCGCCCTCGATGGCATGGGGGTGTTGTATGGCACGGCGGCCGACGTCGACGACGTGCTGATCCCGTTCTGTTTCGAGAAAGGCTCCCCTCTCACCGCCGATGAGATCGCCGGTCGGGCTCGTCAGCTCAGCCTGGGACGAATCGAACCGTCCACGTTCTGGCAGCTCGTACAGGTGCCTGGCGACCCAGCCGCACTCGATGACGAGTATCTCGCCAAACACGCACTGAAGCCGGGCGTCGTGAAGTTCTTGCGATCGCTGCGTGACCGGGAGGTTCGGGTTGCCTGCATCACCAATGATTCGGCGACATGGGCCCGCAAGCTACGGCAGCGCCACAGTCTCGACACCTTGGTCGATCCGTGGGTTGTGAGCGGAGCCGTGGGGGTGCGCAAACCGGACCGGTCGATCTTCGAGGTGTTGAGACGGTTGACGGGCCAGCCCCCGGCCAACATCTTGATCGTCGACGACCAGCTCGAGATCCTCGACGCTGCTCGGACCCTCGGGTACCGGACCGCCTGGTTCGCCCCGGACGCACCGGCCGAAGATGCCAGGGGTCATGCCATCTTGCGCAGTTTCGACGTGCCCGACCAGTCCGCACCCGAGCCCGCCGTCTGAGCCGCTCGGCGGCCCTCCCTCCGGGCTGTCACACCCCGTCGGCATGATCGGAGCATGACTTCCACCACGTTCGCCTGTACCGACTGCGGCCGCCAGCACCCCAAGTGGCAAGGGGTGTGCGCCGGATGCCAAGCCTGGCATACCATCCCGGAGCGGCCGGTGGCTCGAAGGTCGCTGGTGGGCGGCGCCGAGCTGGTGCCTCTCGCCGAAGTAGATCAAGCCCAGTCGATACCGGTTCCAACCACGGTCGAAGAGATCGATCGGGTTCTCGGGGGCGGGTTTGTGCCGGGTTCGGTGTCGTTGCTTTCGGGTGAGCCGGGCATCGGCAAGAGCACCCTCACCCTCCAGCTCGCCCTACGCATCGCCCGCACGGGAGCGAGCGTCGTCCTCGTCACCGGCGAAGAGGCTCCAACCCAGGTGGCGGCCAGAGCCAGCCGGATCCACAACCGACCGATCCCTACCTCGCTCAAGGTCCTCGACACCACCGACACCTCGCAGGTGATAGCGGCGATCGAGCAACACCGTCCGCAGATGCTCGTGGTCGATTCGGTCCAGATGCTGCGCAGCGGTGATGGTGAGGGGTCGCCCGGCTCACCCGCCCTGCTTCGCACGGTTGCCGCCCAGCTGGCGGAAGCTGCCAAGAAGCACAACGTGTCGTTGCTGCTCATCGGCCACGTCACCAAAGATGGCGGGCTCGCCGGGCCCCGCACCCTCGAGCACCTGGTCGACACCGTGCTCAGTTTCGATGGTGACCGCCGCAACGATCTCCGCTTTCTGCGCTGTCTCAAACACAGATTCGGACCCACCAGCGAAGCGGGCCTGTTCGAAATGGTGGGTACCGGCCTGGCCCCGGTGAAGGATCCGAGCGCTCGTTTCCTGGCCGACCGTAACCCCAACCTCGCAGGCTCGGCCGTGGTACCGGTGCTCGATGGCCGCCGTCCGGTAATGGTCGAGGTGCAGGCGCTGGTCCGCAAGAGCACCGACCGACCCTCGGTCACCGCCCACAACGTGCCGGCGGGCCGGCTCAATCTGGTCACCAGCGTGGGCTACGACCAACTGCCCAACCTCCTCGCCGGTCTCGATGCGCTCGTCTCGGCGGCCGGCGGGGCCAAGGTCAACGATCCCGGTGCCGATCTGGCGATGCTGCTGGCGATGGTGTCGGCGGCTCGCGAGATGCCGGTCCCCGCTCACCTGGCCGCCTGTGCGGAGATCGGGCTCAGCGGCGAGTTGCGACGGGTACCCACCATGGAGCGACGTCTGACAGAAGCACACCGACTGGGGTTCAGTCACTGCGTGGTACCGCCCTCATGTCCCGACGGTCCGGTGGGTCTCACGCTGCATCGGTGCGAGACCGTGGTGGATGCCGTCGATGTGCTGGTTGGCGTCGCAGCCTGATCTTTGTCCCCCGAAGCCCTACACTCCTACCATGGGTAACAAATCCGAGCGCGCCCTTGTGCGGGTACTTGCCCAAATTTCCCCTGGTACACCGCTTCGCGAAGGGCTCGATCGGGTTCTCCAGTCGGGGCGTGGCGGCCTCATCGTGGTCGGCGACAGCCCCGAGGTTCTCAACATCTGTTCCGGCGGTTTCCTACTCGATTCGGCTTACACCCCCCAGCGGCTGGCCGAGGTTGCCAAGATGGATGGCGCCATCATCCTCGATCCCGACGCCACCCGGATCGCCAGGGCCAACGTGCATCTTGTACCCAACCCCAATGTGCCCACCACTGAAACCGGCACCCGGCACCGCACCGCCGAGCGGGTGGCCCGATCCCTCAACGTTCCGGTGCTCGCCGTCTCACAGAGCCGCAAAGAGATCCAGGTCTACATCTCCGAAGATCGTCACTCGCTCGAACCGGTGAGTCGTCTGCTCGAACGTTCCAACCAAGCCATCCAAACCTTGGAGAGATATCGCAGTCGTCTTCACAGCGTCGCGGCCAACCTGTCGGCGCTAGAAGTCGAGAACCTGGTCACGCTCCGAGATGTGGTCGAGGTCTTGCAGCGCACCGAGATGGTGGCCCGCATCGCCAAGGAGATCGAACGCAACCTGATCGAACTCGGCTCCGACGGCCGTCTCGTTCGTCTCCAGCTCGAGGAACTCATGGGCGGGGTGATCGACGACCGGCGCCTCCTGATCCGTGACTACTTCACCGAAGACGCAGGGTTCCATATCGAACAGGCCATGGATGCACTCGGTTCGCTCAGCGACGACGCCTTGTTCAACGAAGAACTGCTGGCCAAGACCCTGCATCTCTCGGCGTCGGTTACCGAACTCGATGGCGCCCTCGAATCGCGCGGCTATCGGCTTCTGTCGAAGGTGCCTCGGCTCACGCCCACCATGGTCGATGAGGTGGTCGACAAGTTCGAGAACCTCGACGCCATCCTCGGCGCCAGTGCGGCCGAACTCGAAGAGATCGACGGGATCGACCCCTTTCGGGCCCGCAGCGTGAAGGAAAGCCTCACCCAGCTCGTCGAAACCTCGATTCTCGACCGTCTCCAACGCGGCTAGTTCTCGCCTGCAGCGTGCCCGTGAGCGCGGCGGCTTCCTACCTGGCCCGTAGCTCCAGCTGTTGGCGGTTTCGGATGTGGTAGCGACGGTCGCGTTGTTCGATCCACCCGAGCCGCACGAAGCTGGCGATCGCCTTGTTCACGCGCTCCCGGCTGGCGCCGACCATGCCGGCCAGTTCTTCCTGAGTGACAGGCAGGGCGAAGTCGTCATCGCCACCTGCGATCTCGAGCAGCCGCTTCGCCGTTCGTCCGGTGACGTCGAGGAACACCGAGTCGGCCAGCACACCGTCCATGGCCCGCAGCCTGCCGGCCAGCAACGCGACGACACGCCACAGATGCTCAGGCTGGTCTTGGTACAGGGTGCGCAGCGGGCCGTAGGGGATAACCAGCACCTCCGACGGTTCGAGGGCCCTGCCATCGGTGGATCGATTCCGCTGGTCGAACAGCGGCATTTCGCCGAACAGGTCGCCCCTTTCCATCAGCGCAACCACGCTCTCCCGTCCGTCGATGGATCGATTGACCATCGCCACCCGCCCGGACGTCGTGACGAACAGCTCGGCCGGTTCGTCATCTTCCTTGAACAGCACGTCGCCCCGCTTGAGCTTTCGCAGTTCGGATTGGGCGGCGATCACCGCCAGGGTTTCCTCGTCGAGGCCAGAGAACAGTTCGACGTCGGCCAGCAGCGCGGGGTCAATCACTCCAACACCGTACATCGGAGTAGTGCAAGATGTCACAGTTGCGATAATGCGTGAAACCAGACCGCAAAGACCACCCGCCAACGGCCAGTAGCCTGAGCCCTGTGAGGGTTGTGGGGATCGTGGTTGCCGGAGGAGTCGGGTCGCGGGCGGGGGGCTCCCGACCCAAGCAGCTCGAGCTCGTCGGTGGACGGCGCCTGCTCGACTGGTCCGTCGCCGCCATCGCCGCAGCCTCAGAGACCGTGGTCGTGGTCGCCCATCCCGACCTGCTCGAAGAGCACCGCACCGACGTTGCCGACATCGTGGTGGCCGGGGGTGCTACCAGGGCCGACTCGGTACGGGCCGGGCTGGCCGCCGCCGCTCGGCTTGACCCGACCCACGTGCTCATTCACGATGCGGCTCGCCCGGTCGTGTCGGCCGAAGTTGTGGGGCGGGTCATCGATGCCCTAGCCGACGGAGAACGGGCTGTCGTGCCGACGGTGCCGGTGACCGACACCTTGCGACGGGTCGACGGTGGTGCGGCAGACCGAGGCCAGTTCGTCGCAGTTCAAACCCCACAGGGCTTCGCGTTCGAGACGATCTCCGCAGCCCATGCGGCAGGCGACGATGCCACCGACGACGCCTCACTGGTCGATGCGCTCGGGGTACGAGTGGCCCATGTCCGTGGCGATCCCCAAAACATCAAGGTCACAGTTGCCGCAGACCTCGCTCTGGCCGAGATACTGCTGGGGTGAGTTCTCCGGCGTTCAGGATCGGCAACGGGTTCGATGTCCACCGCTGGAGCGACGACCCCGAACGAGAGTTGGTACTGGGCGGTGTTCGGTTCCCTGAGGCCCGGGCATTGGCCGGGCACAGCGATGCCGACGCCATCGCCCACGCGGTGATCGACGCGATGCTCGGCGCGGTGGGTCACGGCGACATCGGCTCGCTCTTCCCCGACACCGACCCGGCGCTGGCGGGCGCCGACAGCATCGTATTGCTCCGCACCGCCGCCGCTCAGCTTGCAAGCCTCGGCTGGAGCCTGGTCAACGCCGACTGCACGGTGGTGCTCGACACCCCGAAGATCGCTCCTTACCGGGCAACGATGGAAGAGAACCTGACGGCAGCCGCCGGCGGTCCGGTCACGGTGAAGGGCAAGCGCACCGAAGGTGTCGGCTCCTTGACCGAAGGCGTGCAGTGCCATGCGTCGGCACTGATGGTGATGTCGTGAACAAGCGACGTGAACAAGGCGGCCGAGGTGGGCGAAGCCAACGGGGCAACCAGAAACCGTCTGCAGGACCGCGCCAGCGCAAAGGTGCCGGCCCCGGCAAACACTCGCCCCCCGGTGGTCGCCGCGGCCGGCCTAAGGCCGGCGCCGAACCGCAACCCCGTCAACGTCGGCAGGCCTCGTCCCGTGGTTTGGGTGGCGACCAGGTCGAAGGTCGCCAGGCGGTCAGGGAGCTGCTTCTCGCCCGACGCCGTCCGGTGAAGGAGATCCTGATGGTCGACGGGCTCGACGACGCCTCGATCCTGGCCGACATCCGAGAGCTGGCCTCCGACATGAAGGTTCCGCTCAAGACCGTCACCAGAAAACGGTTCGAGGCCGACGCCCTCACCATGAGCCATCAAGGGGTGCTGGCCAAAGCGAAGCCGCTGGAGGAAAAGACGCTCGACGGTCTTCTCGATGTGCCCACACCGTTCCTGCTGGTCCTCGACGGGCTCACCGATCCGCAGAACCTGGGGGCGATCATCCGCACCGCCGAATGCGCGGGAGTCACCGGAATCGTTTTGCCAAGACATCGGGCGGTGCACGTCACCGCCACCGTCGCCAAGACTGCGGCCGGGGCGGTCGAACATGTGCCGATGGCCCTTGTCGGCGGTGTGCCCACTGCGATCACGAATCTGATCGATGCTGGCGTGCTGACCGTCGGTCTCGATGCGGACGGCGACACCCCGCTGTTCGATCTCGATCTCACCGGTGGTCGCCCGGTGGCGCTGGTGTTGGGGGCCGAGGGAGCAGGTCTGTCCCGCCTGGTCCGCCAACGGGTCGACGTGTTGGCTCGGCTACCGCTGATGGGCGAACTGAACAGCCTCAACGTGGCGATGGCCAGCGCGGCTGCCTGTTTCGAAGTGGTCCGCCAGCGAACCCGGTCAACCGAGCCCGGCTAGTCGCCGCCGGTGAACTGGCCGATGGCCCAGATCACCGCCACCACGATCCCGACGAAGATCGCCAGCTTGACGACGGTGAACACGAACCCGATGATCCACTTGGCGATGAAGAAGAGAACGATCGCACCTACCACGCCGCCGACCACGCGCACCATCAGGTCAGACGAACCTGACGAGTCGAGGTCGCCTTTGCCGGCCGGGCTGATAGCCATGACTTCAGCCTAGTGTGGTCAGCCCGAGACTACGGGTCGATGAGGCCGTCGAGCCCGACGAACACGATGATGTTCGCCCCGGCGACATCGGCCTCGTCCCGAATGTTCAGCTCGTCCGGGAAGGGTTCGACGACCGACTCGTCGAGCCCGAAGGCTTCGGCGACCGCCACCGCGTCGGCCTCGTAATCGGGGGCGTACTGTATGGCGGTGTCTTGGTCGACTTGGGCGTTGCCGGCTTCGAGCATCGTGTAGCCAGCTTGCTCGGCGATCGCCGTCGAACGGCCGGCGATGCCGGGCTTGCCTTCGGTGGCGTTCATCACGACCACCGTCACCTCGGCGGCAGGTCGGGCCGTCGACGGCGGGGTAGTGGTTGTGGTTGTGGTGGTTTCGGTCGTGCTGCTGGTATCGCCCGAGCCGTCGTCGCCGGAGCCGTCGTCGCCGGAGCCGTCGTCGCCGGAGCCGTCGTCGCCGGAGCCATCGTCGTCCGAAACCAGAGCCGAACCGTCATCGCCAGCGGTGGCGTCGACCGAATCGTTGCTGTACCCGAGCCACATCAGAACCGCGCCCACGGCTACCGCAGCCAGGATCACGGCGATACCACGGGCAGCGTTGGTCCCCACTGACTGTGTAAATCCGCCTCCAGCGTCGTGCGCTCCGGTGTTCATATGCGACGAGCTTAGCTTCGTTATGGTGTCCAATCGCTCACAACCCATCGCAAGCAATTTCGCCTGGGCGTCCGAGCCCGAACCGATAGGCTCAGAGACCTGCCCGAATAGCTCAGTTGGCCAGAGCAACGCTCTTGTAAAGCGTAGGTCGTGGGTTCGAATCCCACTTCGGGCTCGCCTCCATGGTCGGGCCGCTTCGGACCGAACCGGCCGAGGCTAGCCTTCCCCGAGTGAAATCTTTGGTGGCTACCGACCCGTGGAAGATCGTTCAGAACGGGTTCGATCCCGTCAACCATCGGATCTACGAGAGCCTCTTCTCCCTGGGCAACGGCCACTTCGGCGGTCGTGGCAACCACGAGGAGGCCTACAGCGGCGACACGCTGCAAGGCAACTACCTGGCCGGCATCTACTATCCCGATCCCACTCGGGTCGGATGGTGGAAGAACGGCTACCCGGACTACTTCGCCAAAGTTCTGAACGCAGCCGACTGGAAACGGCTCACCCTCAAGATCAACGGCGAGGAACTCGACCTCGCCGCGGCCGAGGTGTTGGCCTACCGACGCGAGCTGCACATGGGTCAGGGCACGCTCCAGCGCACGTTCCAGGTGCGGCTGAGCAGCGGCGCGGTCGTGTCGGGCGAGGTTCTCCGATTCATCAGCTTGGCCAACAACGCCATCGGCGCCCTGCGATATCGGTTCACCGTCGACGCTGACGCCAGCCTCGATATCACCTCGCTGGTGGAGGGTGATGTGGTCAACGAGGACTCCAACCACGACTTCGGCTTCTGGGATCCGGTGGAGGAAATCGCCATCGGTACCCGCACGATCGTGGTGTCGAGAACGAAGAAGACCGAGTTTGTCTGCGCCGTCGGATCCGAGCTGCAGGTATCTGTCGATGGGGCAACGCCGGACCACGACCCGGTGCCCTTCACCCGCGAATTGACGGCGGGCGCGGCCCTCGCTCTGACCGTCGACGCCGGCCAGACCGTCGAGCTGGTGAAGATCGGGGCCCAGGCAACATCGCGGGTGACTCCCAGCGAACATGTGCTCAGCGAATGCCAGATCGCCCTCGACGCCGCCGTGGCCGACGGGTTCGACGCCCTTCTCGCCGCCCACATCGACCGATGGGATCGTAAGTGGGCCACCAGCGATGTGGAGATCGATGGCGACAATGCGGTTCAGCAGGGGATCCGGTTCAACATCTTCGGACTGAATTCCACCTTCACCGGCGACGACCCCGACCTGAACATCGGCCCGAAAGGGTTCACCGGTGAGAAGTATGGCGGGGTGACCTACTGGGACACCGAAGCGTTCTGCCTGCCCTTCTACCTGGCAACCGCCGATCCCGAGGTCGGTCTCAATCTCGTTCGCTACCGGCACCGCCAGCTCGACAAAGCGATCGAGAACGCCGAGAAGCTCGGCTTTGGCGATGGAGCCGCCCTGTACCCGATGGTCACGATCAACGGCGAGGAGTGCCACAACGAGTGGGAGATCACCTTCGAGGAGATTCACCGCAACGGGGCGATTGCCTTCGCCGTTCACGACTACATCCGTCACACCGGAGACGAGGCCTACCTGCTCCGTGGTGGCCTCGAGGTGCTGATCGCCATCTCCCGCTTCTGGTCGCAGCGGGTCTCGTGGTCCGAACAGCGGTCGGCGTTCGTGATGCTCGGCGTCACCGGACCAAACGAATACGAGAACAACGTCGACAACAACTGGTACACGTCCCTCATGGCTCAGTGGACCCTGCGCCGCACGTTGCGTTCCATCGAGCAGGCCACCGAACTCGATGCTGATGCGACCGAAGCACTGTTGTCGTCGGTCGGCTATGACCCCGAGACCGAACCGGACCGGTGGCGGCAGATCATCGACCGGATCTTCCTGCCCGAAGATCCCGACCGGGGCATTGTGCTCCAGCAGAGCAATTACCTCGACAAAGAGATGCTCACCGTCGTCGATCTCACACCCGAGGACCGCCCGCTCAACCAGAACTGGTCGTGGGATCGGATCTTGCGGTCACCGTTCATCAAGCAGGCCGACGTGCTTCAGGGGATGTGGGTGTTTCCCGAGGCGTTCGACCTCGACACATTGCGTCGCAATTTCGATTTCTACGAGCCGCGCACCGTGCACGAATCATCGCTGTCGCCATCGATTCACGCTGTGCTGGCGGTCCGTCTCGGTCGCCTTGCCAAGGCTCACGAAATGCTCCTTCGCACCGCCCGCCTCGACCTGGACGATTACAACAACGACACCGAAGATGGCTGCCACACCACCTCGATGGCGGGAACCTGGCTCGCCGTCGTGCAGGGCTTCGGTGGACTCCAAGTGAGCGAAGAAGGGCTCGCTCTCAATCCTCAGCTGCCCGAGGGATGGACCCGGCTGAGCTTCCAGGTGCTCTTTCGGGGGTCGCGACTTCGGGTCACGGCGACCAGCTCGGCGGTGGAGATCGCCAACGAGGGAGCCGTCGACGCCGAACTCACCGTCGCTGGAGGGTCGCTTTCGATTGGGGCCGGTGAGGCCACCACGATTCCCCGCTGAGACGGATCAGGCGTTGGCTTCGGCCAACCGGTCGGCCTTGCGTTTCTTGGCGATCCGGGCCCGTTCGATCGGGTCGAGTTCGGCCTTGCGTAACCGAATGCTCTGCGGCGTGACCTCGACCGCCTCGTCGTCGGCGATGAACTCGAGAGCCTGCTCGAGCGACAGCATGTGGGCGGGGTCAGCTTGACGGTCTGATCGGCTGCCGCAGCCCGATGGTTGGTGAGCTGTTTCTCACGGCAGACGTTGACGTCCATGTCGTCGCCCCGGCTGTTCTCGCCGACGATCATGCCTGTGTAGGTGGGCTGGGTCGGTGCCACGAGCATTTTGGCTCGCTCCTGCAACTGGATCAGGGCGTAGGCGGTGACCGGGCCTTTCCGGTCGGCCACCAAAGAGCCCGTGCGGCGAGTACGCAGGTCACCAAACCAGGGTCTCATGCCCTCGAAGCTCTGGTTCAGTACGCCGGTTCCCCTGGTTTCGGTGAGGAATTCGGTCCGGAAGCCGATCAGACCTCGGGCCGGAACCAGGTAGTCGAGCCTGACCCAACCGGTGCCGTGGTTCACCATGTTCTCCATCGAACCCTTGCGGCTGGCCAGGAGCTGAGTGATCGCTCCGAGATGCTCTTCGGGCACGTCGATCACGACCCGCTCCACCGGTTCATGGAGCTCGCCATCGATGTCCTGGGTGACCACCTGAGGCTTGCCGACGGTCAGTTCGAACCCCTCCCGTCGCATTTGTTCCACGAGGATGGCGAGTTGGAGTTCACCGCGGGCCTGAACCTCCCAGGCATCGGGGCGATCGGTGGGGAGCACCCGCAGGCTCATGTTGCCCACGAGTTCGGAGTCGAGCCGATTCTTCACCATCCGGGCGGTGAGCTTTTCGCCCTCTTTGCCGGCCAACGGTGAGGTGTTGATCCCGATCGTCATCGACAGGGCGGGCTCGTCGACTTTGATCACCGGCATGGGTCGCGGGTCGTCGATGTCGATCAACGTCTCCCCGATCAGCATGTCTTCGCCGCCGGCGATGGCCACCAGGTCGCCGGGGCCGGCCGGCGGCGCCGGCACCCGCTCGAGCGCTTCTGTGAGGTACATCTCGTTCAGCTTGACCCGCTGGACCGAACCGTCGACCCGGCTGAGCCCGACCGACTGGCCCCTTGTGAGGGTTCCGTTCATCAACCGGCACAGCGCCAGCCGACCTACATAGGGCGATGAGTCGAGGTTGGTGACCCAGGCCTGTAGGGGATGACCCTCCTCATAGGCGGGAGAGGGAAGATACGACACCAGCAGGTCGAGCAGCGGGGTCAGGTTCTCACCGGCGACACCTTCTTCCATCGACGCCCAACCGTCCTTGGCCGAGGCGTACACGATGGGGAAATCGATCTGGTCGTCGGTGGCGTCGATGTCGAGGAACAGCTCGTACACCTCATCGACTACCGCGGCGAGCCGAGCGTCGGGCCGGTCGACCTTGTTGATCACGAGGACGACGGGCAGCCGGCGGGCCAGTGCCTTTCGGAGCACGAAGCGGGTCTGGGGGAGAGGCCCTTCAGCGGCATCGACGAGTAGAACGACGCCATCGACCATGGTGAGCGCCCGCTCCACTTCGCCACCGAAATCGGCGTGGCCCGGAGTGTCGACGATGTTGAGCGTGACGGCGCCGTACTTGACCGATGTGTTCTTGGCCAGGATCGTGATGCCCTTCTCGCGTTCCAGGTCGCCGGAGTCCATCACCCGCTCGGCCACATCTTCATTGGCTCGGAACGAACCGGTCTGGCGGAGCATGGCGTCGACCAGCGTCGTCTTGCCGTGGTCGACGTGGGCGACGATCGCCAGATTGCGAAGGTCGGTTCGCTGAGTCACCGCCGGAGGTTACAGGGCTTTATAGGCAGAAATACTCGTATATGGCTCAAGTCACTGACCCCTACCTGCCGATGGGACGTCTAGAAGCAGCTAGATGCCTCTGGTACTAGCTCGTTGAATAAGGAAGCACGAAATGACACCGATGACCCCCTTTGTTGAGAGTCCAACAGGTCGGCTGACAGAGCTTGTGTATTTGCTTTCCGACCGTCCATTACCCCTGGTCCACGAGGCTGTACTCCAGGCCCAGGCCGAGATTGAGGCCAGCGAGGAGATTGTGCAGAACGATCCCTGGCTGGTCGTCGCCACCGCTCTTCAGCGGCTGTCGACGATGAGCGACGAGCCCGAAGCTCAGTGTCGCCCCCGTCGTCGGGCTCGCCGAATGCGGCGTAACCGCGACGTGGTCTTGGTCTGAACCGCCAGCTTTTCTGATCACCTCCATTCGACCGCGGCGTAGGGGGTCTCGTGCCGCGGTCGTGGGTGGTGTGACGGCTTCAATTCGGCCGGTTCGTTGGGCCGATCGGACCAAACGCACAGTCGATCGGACCAAACGCACAGTCGATCGGACCAAACGCGTAGTCGATCGGACCAAACCGCTCATCAGGGCGGGCTGGAGACCGAACGTAGTTGGGTCAAGGCGTCCTCCAGCCCAGAAGCCTTGACCCTTCCTGGCGGGAACCAGGGAGTAAACGGCCGGCGCGAAAGCGCCGGCCGTCCCAACTTTTCAGCGCCTCGATTCGCCACCTGCCGCCGTTGTTTTTGGCACTCTCGACGTTAGAGTGCCAACTCAGCAAAACCGTCCCCTGGCAGGAAAAGGAATCCCCCATGGCGAAAATGATGTCCTACGACGACGAGGCTCGTCGCAAGCTCGAATCCGGCATGAACCAGCTGGCCGACGCAGTGCGGGTCACCCTCGGTCCCAAAGGTCGCAATGTCGTGCTCGACAAGAAGTTCGGCGCACCGACCATCACCAACGACGGTGTGTCGATCGCGAAGGAGATCGACCTCGAAGATCCCTACGAGCGCATCGGCGCCGAGCTGGTCAAAGAGGTCGCCAAGAAGACCGACGACGTCGCCGGCGATGGCACCACCACCGCGACGGTGCTGGCGGCGGCGCTGGTGAAGGAAGGCCTCCGCAATGTGGCTGCGGGAGCCAACCCGATGAGCATCAAGCTGGGCATCGAAACCGCGATCGATGCCGTAGTCGACGCCATCCAAGACCTCTCGATCGAGATCGATGACAAGAGTCAGATCGCTCAGGTGGCGGGCATCTCCGCCAACGATGAGCTGATTGGTAAGACCATCGCCGAGGCCATCGACAAGGTGGGCAAGGACGGCGTGGTCACCGTCGAAGAGTCGAACACCTTCGGCATGGATCTCGACTTCGTCGAGGGCATGCAGTTCGACAAGGGCTTCCTGTCGCCCTACTTCGTCACCGACCCCGAGCGCCAAGAGGCCGTCTTCGATG
>CAJHZE010000025.1_pt1 | contig 13044 bp, 12 predicted proteins | sample 9198921 | NCBI WGS metagenome assembly CAJHZE01 (sample SAMEA7708380, study PRJEB35096) | sediment metagenome | biome: marine neritic benthic zone biome [ENVO:01000025]; feature: sediment [ENVO:00002007]; material: shallow marine sediment [ENVO:03000034] sea grass bed [ENVO_01000059] ... | reverse complement strand
GTCGATCATCTTGGCCACATCGTCGGGGACGCCATAGGCCATCTCCGCGATCTGGTTCGACACTTCGATGGCCCGGCGCAGCAGCGCCTTTTCCTCCACGATCCGGGCGTATGCGGCGGCGTTGCCCACCGCAGGCACGTCGGTCTGCAGCGAGAACAGAACGCTCGGACCGCCTATGGCGTCGAGCAGGCCCGCCGCGGTCAACTCGCTGCTGACCGTTACCGGATCGACGGGTTCGCCGGTGGCATAGAGCGTGGTGATCGCCGAGTAGATGTGGCCGTAGGCCGGACGGTAGAAGTGCTCGGCCTCGAGAATCTCGACGACATCGGAGATCGCCATTTTGTTGAGCAGCATCGCTCCGAGCACCGACGCCTCGGCGACCAGATCGTTGGGCGGTTGCCTTGTAGAACTCTCTCCAACCATCGTCTCTATCCAAGCAGCAAACTGCGGTGGAAAACTACGCCCATCGCAGGTTGAAAAGGCGTGGAAATCCCTGCGTTACCGGCAAAACGTGGTTATCCACAGATCCGTCGCCGGCTGGTGGATAACTACCTGTTTTTGTTACCGTGAGTAGCATTCTCGACGACGCGGTCTGAGCAGGCGAAACGGTCGGGTTTGCTATTCGGGCCCGACCGAGTGGGCTCTAGGTAGCAACGACCTCGATGGTGATTGGGAACTGAACCTCGGCGTGGGGGGTCGCGGTCACCGTGTGAGTCCCGAGCTCCTTAAGGTGCTCGTCGGTGACCATCTTGCGGTCGAGCTCGACACCGGTCTGCTCCGCGAGGGCGGCCACGATGTCGGCTGCGGTCACTGAACCGAAAAGCTTGCCGTCGGTGGAGGCCCGGGCGGCGATTGTGATCGGGTTCGAAACAACCTTGGTGGCGATCTCCTCGGCTGCTTCTCGATCCTTGGCGTTCTTCTGACTCCAGGCTCGCCGCATCGCGTCGGCCTGAGCTTCCACGCCGTTCGACGCCTTGAGCGCCTTTCCCTGAGGAATCAGGAAGTTACGGGCGTAGCCGTCGGCGACATCGACGATGTCACCGCGACGGCCCACGTGTTTCACCTCTTCGCGCAGAACAACCTTCATCATTCAACCCCTTCTGCGGTCTCGACCGATTCGATGTTCTCCACCGGTGGAGCTGCTTCAGCCGCTTCGACCTCGACACCTTCTGGCACCTCGGTCTCTTCGGTTGGTCGCTCGTCCTCGCGGGGGCGCCGGGGACCATCGCTGCGATCGCGGGAGCGACGCTGTGTGGTGACACGGTTGGTGTAGGGAAGCAGGCCCATCTCGCGTGCGTTCTTGATCGCCCTCGCGATCACCCGCTGCTGCTGCACGTCGTTGCCGTTCACCCGTCGGCTCTTTATCTTGGCCCGGTCTGACATGAATCGTTTGAGCAGGTCGACGTCTTTGTAGTCGACGTATTCGATCTTCTCACTCGAGAGGATGCTGATCTTCTTCTTGCCCCGGCGCTTGCTGTCTTTGGGGTTGCCTCGCTTGCGTGATGCTGCTCGTGACATTAGAAGGGTTCCTCGTCAGGGTTGTAGGCCGGGGGCGCATCTTGGCGGTCACCGCCGAAGTCTCGGCCTCCGGACTGATTGCTGTAATTGCCGCCGCCCTGATAGCCACCGCCACCGCCGCCACGGCCGCCACCATCGCCGCGTTCGTTGCGGGTGACGGTTGCAGTGGCCCAGCGAAGGCTCACGGCGACATCGTCGGCGACGATCTCGACTTTGGATCGCTTCTCGCCGTTCTGGGTTTCCCAGGATCGCTGATCGAGACGACCGGTTACGGTGACCCGCGTGCCCCGCCCGACCGACTCAGCGACGTTGGCGGCGAGTTGGTTCCAGCAGCTGACGTCGAAGAACGACACCGATTCTTCCCACTCGTTGGTTTGGCGGTTCTGCCAGCGACGGTTGACCGCCACTCCGAACGACGCCACCTGGCTGCCGCTCGCAGTGAACCGAACCTCGGGCTCCCGTGTTGCGTTTCCGGTGATGGTCACCGAGTTGTCTGTAGCCATGAGTTTCCTCTCAGGCAGTGACTGCAGCCAGGCCGCGGCGGTGAGCCTCGGCCAGCGGCAGTCGGATGAACTTGTGGCGGATGACGTCGTCCGCGAGACGCAGGGTGCGATCGGTCTCGTCGAGGGGGTTAGGCGATGCGATTTCGAGAACCACGTAGAACCCTTCCCACCGGTGATCGATCTCGTAGGCGAAGCGACGGACGCCCCACTTGTCGATCTTTTCCACCGTGGCTCCGGCGTCCTTGGCTTGACCGGTGATCCTGTTGATCGAGGTCTGCACCGTCGACTCGTCGAGATCGGCGGAAAAAATGATCATCAATTCGTAGGCTCGCATGTTCGAGCAACCTCCCTACGGTTCCGGCTGTGACCGGAGCCCCAAGCTGGGGCAGGGTGAATAAAGCTCTGTAAGGCTAGCGCCCCGGTCGGTCCACGCCACCCGACGACGGCCGGACCTAGTCGGATTCACCCTCGGGATCCGTCGTGGTTGAGGTGTCGCCGGGTTCGACCGGCGCCGGGATGCACTCCACCACCCCGGGGGCCAGCGGTTCTTCCCCCGGTCCAGGGCATGGGGGCACAGTGGTAGTTGTCGAGAGGTTGGTGTTGCGAACCCGACCGGTGAAATCGTTCGAGGTCGGCAACTCGGTGCAGGGCTCCTCGTTGCCTTCGGAGGCGCGGCTCATGAACTCGGCCCACATCTGGGCCGGGAAGTCGCCGCCATGGACCTCGATGCCCCTGAAATCGTCCATGAAGCGGGGCGGCTCGCCCGGCGCTCCCGGGTAGCCCATCCACACCGCAGCGGTGAGATCACAGGTGAAACCCACGAACCAGGCATCCCGGGCGTCCTGGGTGGTTCCGGTCTTTCCCGCCGCCGGCTGGTCGATCTGAGCGTTCCGGCCAGTTCCTTCATTCACCACAAGCGTCAGGGTGTGGCTCACCTGGCGGGCAATCTCGGCGTCCAGCACCTGTTCAGCGGTTCGATCGGCGCCGTCGTGACAGACCCCGTTGACGGGGTAGTAACACAACACTCGGCCTTCGGGATCCTCGATGCGTTCGATGATCACCGGCTCCAAGACCGCACCTTCGCGTTCGAAGGTGCTGTAGGCCGATGCCATGTCTTGCACCGACACTTCACCGGCGCCGAGCACCAGGGCGTTGACCGCCGGAAGCTCGGCCGTGACGCCGAGCTTTTCGGCCATCTGCACCACCTGATCGGGTCGGGTGTCGATCATCAGCTGGGCGTAGACGACGTTCGATGACACCCGCATGGCGTCGACGAGATCTCGATATCCCTTCGACGAGCCGCCCCCCTTCACCCGCCAGACAGCCCCGTTGTTGGCGCCCTCGATCTCGATGACCGACGGAGCGGCATACAACGAGCGGGCCGAGAATCCCTGCTCGAGCGACTCCGCCAGCACGAACGGCTTGAACGCCGAGCCCGGCTGACGGCCCGACCCACCGCCATCGCGGCCGGTTGCGAGATTGACTTCGCTCGATCTGAAGTCGGTTCCGCCCATCATGGCGACAACCCGGCCCCGGTCGTCGATGGCCACGATCGACGCCGTGGGATTGTCCGGCTCCTCGGGCGGCAGCTCGTTCACCACCGTCTGGTAGGCATGCTTCTGAAGGTCGTGGTCCAGCGTGGTGTAGACCCGCAGGCCCTCGGTGTAGAGGCCCCCGTCGGGGTAGATCTCCGCCAGCTGCTGCCGGACGGCTTCGATGAAATACTCAGAACCGAACTCCGAGCCCTTGACTTCGCCGAGTCCGGCCCGGCTCGCCTGCGGAATGATTGTGTTGAGGGTGCGCTTGTCGGCCCGTTCCGCTTCGAGTTCGGTGATGTGGCCGTCTTCGAGCATGCGGCGCAGCACCGTTGACCGCCGGCGCTTGGCTTCTTCAGGGTTGTCGCGGGCGTCAGCGCTTTCCGGAGCTCGGATCAGGCCGGCCAGGTATGCCGCATCGGCCAGGTTGAGCTCCTCGACGTTCTTGTCGAAGTAGGCCTGCGAGGCCGCCTGGATCCCGTAGGCCCCTCGGCCGAAGTAGATCAGGTTGAGGTAGTCGAGGAGGATCTGTTCCTTGCCGGCCCGTTTGTCGCCCGCAGCCTCTCGCTCGAGCTTGATCGCCAGCGTGGCCTCCCTGATCTTGCGGGTGAGTGTGCGATCGGGGGTGAGGAAGCTGTTCTTGACGTACTGCTGAGTGATGGTCGAACCACCCTGGAGGGTGCCGCCGAAGCGGATGTCCTGGTAGAGGGCACGAGCGATGCCGTAGGGGTCCACTCCCTCGTGGTCGAAGAAGTCCTTGTCCTCAGCGGCGATGACAGCGTTGATCAGCACCGGCGGGATCTGGTCGTAGGTGACGAGCTCACGATCTTCGACCGACGACAGCGTCGCGGTCGCCACATCGCGGGTGCAGGGCCCGGTGACCTCCGATGTGCAGATGAATGTGGTTTCAGACAGGTCAGGGGTAGCGAGTTCGGGCAGCTGGATCGACCTCGACAGCACCATCACCGCCGCGGTGAGCGCACCGATGCCGGCCAACACCAGAAGGAGCCCGATTCGACGAAGCCTCCAAAGAGGGTTTCGACGGCGATTCCTCGGCGGCCGAGGTTGCAGCAGGAGTTCAATCACAGCGGTCGATAGTTGTAGCCGAGCGGGATGCCGGACCGATGTCGGGATCCGACGACCTGGGTCTTCATCCTAGGGGCGCTAACCCAGAAGGCGCCGTCCTCGTGAGCCCTCCGAGATCGGGAACGTCTCGCGCAAATGATTCCACCAGCATGCCGCGCACACCTCGACCCGATAGCCGCGGGTCGGACGGCCGCGGCGCCGGAGGCGTTGCATTTCTCGAATGTCGGTGACACAGCGTCCGCCGTTGGGAAGGCCCGGTCCGAAGGCAAAGGTGACGACGCCCAGATCGTCGGAGCCACAGATCGGGCAAGGCTCGGACAGCGGCGACGCGTGGTGGGTTGCGACGCGGCGGAGCTCGGGCTGAGCATCGCAGACCTCGGCTCGGTCGCGTCGTCCGTCGAGGACCGCGTCGACGACTTGTTGTCGGGTGAGCCGGTAGCTCACGCTTGCGGCGCGGCCCGGTCGAGGATCGACTACCACATCTCGAAGACTAACGGTCTCCGCCTCACCGGGGACCATCGGTCGGACTCGGTTGCTTACGTTGCAGGAACAACCGTGCCGCCTGAGCCGCGCTCTCGGGCGAAAGCGGACCCTGCTCGACCGCCAGTTCTTCGAGATGGCGGGTCACATCGCCGACGACCGGGCCGGGATCGATGTTCAGGATCGAGAGTATTTCCCCGCCGCTGAGAGGCGAGCGAAGCGCGTGGGCAGGCTCACGATCAACGAGTTCGGAGAAGTCGGCCGCCAAACGGGCGAGCTCTGGGTCGGGCCGCATCTCGAGGATGCGCTCCAACTGAACCATTCGCAGCACCTGACTCCGACCAGGCTTCAGAATGAGCCGGCGGAGATCCGACTGCTGGTAGGTCGTCGGAAGGCGATCGGAGCTCAGCCGGCTGAGATCTTTTCGCCGGTCGACCGACATACGCAGTTGAAACGACAATTCTTCGACATCGACCCCGGTGAGGACACACAACGCCGCCCACCGAACTCCGCTGTCGACCGGTTCTGCGTGGGCCATACGGTCGATCGCTTCGGCAACGGTGGTGAAGGAGGGCAGCGGAGCACGATCGAACGCCGCCGACAGCACACCGGTGGTCCAGAGGAACTCGATCCCGGCGGACGGGTCTGGCAGGCGGAGCAGTCGTTCGATCTCGGCAAAGATCCGTTCACCGGACACGATCTCCATTCGCGGTGCGAGTGCGGTGGCGGCATCGATCAGCGGGTCGTCGAATCGTAGATCGAGCCGTGCGGCAAACCGGGCGGCGCGAAGCATGCGCAGCGGATCGTCGTTGAATGAGACCTCTGGTGCGAGCGGGGTTCGAAGCAGACCAGCCCGGAGGTCGCCGGCACCGTCAAAGGGGTCGTGCAGGTCACCGTCGCTGGCGCTGAGGGCCATCGCGTTGATCGTGAAGTCGCGGCGGCTGAGGTCGGTCCGCAGGTCATCACCGAAACCGACCACCGGCTTGCGACTGTGTCCGCTGTAGGTCTCGCTTCGGAACGTGGTGATCTCGACGTCGCGACCGAACACTGTCGCCCCGATGGTGCCGAAGCGCTCCCCTTGCCGCCACACCGCCGTGGCAATCGGCTCCAAGAGCGCCACGATGTCGGCCGGTCGGGCGTCGGTGGTCATGTCGATGTCGTCTTCGGTCGAGGACAGTCCAAGGACCTGATCGCGCACTGCGCCCCCGACGACGAACAACTGGAAACCGGCCCGGTCGAACCGTTGGCCCAGTTTGCGAGCGGTGCCGGGGATTGGGTGCAGCTCATTCATGTGTTCGCAGATGCACAACCTTTGCCGCCGCCACCTCGGTCGCGCCGCGCTCACCATCGGTGGGACGTTCGGGCCGATAGTCATGGTCGACGGCGGCAGCGGCCACCGATCCCGCACACGCCGCGAGCGCGTCGGTGTCGTACCCGCCCTCGAGAAACAGCAAGCGCCGCCCGGCCGGCACGATCTTCATCAAAAGGTCGGCGGCGTCGGCGTAGTCTCCCGAACTCAGACCGAGGTCGGTGATCGGATCGGCGCGGTGGCCGTCGAACCCGGCCGAGATCAACATCCAGGTAGGAGCAAACCGCTCCAAGCGCGGGATCACGATCTCTTCGAGGGCGGTTCGATACACCGACCCCGCCGTAGAGGCGGGAAGCGGGATGTTGACGGTGGCTCCGACGCCGGCCCCGGCGCCGATTTCGTCGAGCGCTCCGGTGTAGGGGTACCACGGATATTGATGCAGGCTGACGAATAGAACGTCGGGGTCGTCGTAGAAGATGTCCTGAGTCCCGTTGCCGTGATGTGCGTCGATGTCGACCACCGCGACCCGCTCCCCCCGGTCGGCCAGGAACCGAGCGGCGACCGCGACGTTGTTGATCAGGCAGAAGCCCATCTGTTTGTTGGGCAGGGCGTGGTGGCCCGGAGGCCGCACCACCGACCAGCCGGCGTCGGCCTCCCCTCGGTCGAGTCGGCGGATCAGTTCGAGGCCGGCTCCTGCTGCTACCCATGCCGCGTCCGATGACACCTCGTTCACGATCGTGTCAGGATCGATCGGGCCTCCACCTTGCATGCACAGCATCTGGAGCCGGTCGAGGACGTCGCCCGGGTGTATACGTTCGACCGCTGCCCGATCGGCGGGAGGGGCCTCGATCCAGGTGACGGCCTCGGCCAGATCAGCCTGCTCGATCCCATGGCGAAATGCGTCGAGACGCGCCGGGCGTTCGGGATGGTGCGGGCCGGTTTCGTGCAACCAGCACAGATCGTTGGTGGCCAGCAGAAGCGTCACACCACCACGGTACCCGGACACGAGGAGTGAGGTTCCGCTGTTGACGAACAGGGGCAGTAGCGGCCGCCTACCCTACGTAGGTAGTGAGTTCGGCTGCAGTTCCCTCATCCGCGTCCCCTGCCGGCGGCCGCGCCTCTGTCGATGGACTGAGCACCACGCGGGTACGGGTGAGCAGCTGGCAAGGCGCCGATGGGGTCGCCCTCGTCGGACCGGGCCGGGCCTCGATGCTGCCCGGCCCCGCCGACCTGATCGAGGTGACCGACCGGCTCGGATCCCGCGGCATCAGACGAGCGGTAACCCCGGCGCTGTCCCACCGAGATGCCCAGCCCTTCCTCAGGGCTGGTTTCACGATTCACGAGCAGCTTCATCTTCTGGCCCTCAACCTCAGACAGGCCGAAAATCACCGAAGCCAGAAGTTCGCTTCTGACCTGCCCGAGGGTTTCGAGCTACGGCCTGGCAGGCGATGGCATGAACGCAGCGTGATCCGGGTCGACGCAGCAGCGTTCGAACCGTTCTGGCGGTTCGATGTCGACGCGTTGCGGGAGGCCAGGCGTGCGACCCCTCGGCACCGCTACCGCGTGGTCCTCAATGCTGAGGGTGTGCAAGGGTATGCAGTAACCGGACTCGCCGGTCAACGGGGCTATTTGCAGCGTCTGGCCGTCCACCCGGCGACCGAAGGACTCGGTCTGGGGCGGGTGTTGGTCGACGATGCGCTTCAGTGGCTCCGACGACGACACGCAACCCGCATCATGGTGAACACTCAGGAACGCAATGGGCGGGCGCTGGAGCTCTACCAACGGATCGGTTTCGAACCAGAGCCTTCTGGACTGGTGGTGCTCGAGTGGATCGGCTAGTCGCGGCGGCCCGCCTCGTAGCTGCGGCTGCGCTCGCCGGTGTGCTCGTCGCGTTCGCCTCCCCGCAACCCGTCGCCGCCCAGGACGAACAGACCGTTTCGCCTGGAACCGTCCGCTTGGTGGCCCAGACCGCCTCGGTCGAATCGGAGGGGAATATCGCCGTGACGCTGGATTGGGACGGCGAGATCGATCCTGACCTATTCGTGAGCGTTCTGTTCCACCAACGAATCTCCAGCGAACGGGACATCGGAGCCCCGACCACGACGGTGCTCAACCGGCGTAGCCCCGTACCGATATCGGAGGTGCCCACCGATGCCGACGGCAACCTCGTCGTCACGATTCCGGTCCGAAGCGTTTCGCCGGCGGCCGACGACCGGGTCTACCTACCCGGCCCCGGGGTCTACCCATTCACCGTCGAAGTCCGTTCGGCCGAGGGGCTGATCTCCTCGGTGTCATCGACGGTTGTCCGACTCCCACAGGATCGGTCCGAGCTCGCCTCGATCGACTTCGCGGTGATCCTGGCCCTCTCCCCCGCCGATGGCCTCGACCTTTCCGATGGGCTGTGGTTCCTGTCGACCTATCCCGACCTTCCCTACACGATCCAGATCGACGAAGGAGTGCTGACCCAGCTCGAGTCAGACCCGGCGTTGGCCGAGCAGTTCGCGCTGGCAGCCGACGGTCGTCCGGTCGTCACCGACTCGGGGCTCGACCTCGACCCGTCGGCACTCGCCGAGATCGACCAGGGTCGCTTCTTCAGCCAGGCCGTCAGCGCGGCCGGTCAACGGCTCGCCGGCCTTGGCCTGACCCCGCATAACGACATCGTGATGCTGTCCTCCGACATCACCGTGCCCGGAGCAGAGTTGATCATCGAGTCCGGGGCGCAGGCAGTACTGAGCACCCGCACCAACCCGGTCGACACCGGCACGATCACCACGCCCTCGGGAAGATTGACCGTCATCCAGTCGGATCGACAGCTCACCGAAGAGCTCTCCGCACCACAGGGATTTGGCAGCTTTTCTCCCAGCGACATCTATGAGCTCTACGCCCGCCTATCGCTGCGGGCCGGGGAAGACCCCACCTCGGTCATCCTCGGGGGTGAGGGGGCCGCCGTGCTCGACTCGCAGTCCCTCGACGCATTCCTCGCCACGCTCACCGAGGACGGTCCCCTTCGTCCGGTCTCGTTGATCGAAGCGCTCGATTCGCAGCAGCGCAACCCCCTGCTCGCCGCCGAGCGCCCCGAACAGGACCTGCTCGAATCCGGGGAAGCGATCGCCGAGCTCCAGCAGCTGGCCGAGACGAGTCGTTCGTTCCGCGGGGTTCAGAACCCGGCCCTCGAGCAGCTGCTGGTCGATTCGCTCAGCCGCACCCGCAACCCCGACGATCGAGCCAGGGCCATCGATCGCGCCAAGGCCGAACTCCTCGCCGATCTTTCGGCGATCTCGCTGCCCTCGACCCAATCGCTCACCCTCGCTGCGGTCGAGGCGCCGCTTCCGCTCACGATCCGCAATGACGCCTCAAGCTCTCGACTGGTGCGGCTTGAGTTTCGCGGCGATCGCGTCGCGATCGAGGAGGACGGGCAGGTCTTCACGATCCCGCCGGGCGAAACGACGCTCGAGCTCACCGCTCGGGCCCGAGCGCTCGGAGTTTCCACGCTCGAGGTGAATGCCACGACACCGGACCAATCGCGGATCCTCTCCACCAGCCGCTACCAGATTCGATCCACCGCTGTTCCCGGTTTGGGCTGGGCGATTTCGGGAACCGCCTTGGCGTTCCTGCTCATCTGGTGGTTCCGCAACGCAAGAAAGCCGACGCCCAACCGGCCCCATCTGATCGGAGTTCCACAGCCAGGTGACAACCAAGACGGTCCGTCACGCCACATCGCAGCCGACGCTGCCGAGGCGCTGTGAACGACTTCACCCGCATGGCGACCCCGTACCGAACCCCCATCGCCGGAGAGTGGCTGGCGAACCGCTACGAGCTCGGCGCCCATATCGATTCGGGGGGGATGGCCGAGGTATGGGAGGCCAAGGATCACACCCTCGGCCGCAACGTCGCCGTGAAGATCCTCCACGCCCACCTCGCTCGAGACGCAGCGTTCGTGCGCCGCTTTCGGCGCGAAGCGGTGAACGCCGCCCGCCTTCAACACCCCACCATCGTCGCGATCTACGACGCCGTCACTCACGACGGCCTCGAAGCGATCGTGATGGAGCGGATCGACGGACGAACGCTGCGGTCGGTACTCGATGAGCACATCAAACTCCCGGCCCGCGACGTCCTCGACATGGGCGGCCAGATCGCCCAGGCGCTGAACGTGGCCCACGCCTCCGGCGTGATCCACCGCGACATCAAGCCTTCCAACATCATGCTGTGCGAAGACCGGCGCATCCGGGTGACCGACTTCGGCATCGCCAAGGCCGGCGAGGACACCGATCTAACCCGGACCGGAACCCTTCTAGGGACGGCGAAGTACCTGTCGCCCGAACAGGTGCTGGGCGACGACGTCGACGCCCGTTCTGACCTGTACAGCCTGGGGATTGTGCTGTTTGAAGCCCTGGCCGGCCGTCCTCCCTTCGACGAGGGAAACGACTACGCAACCGCACAGGCCCGGCTGATGAACGTGGCCCCCCGCCTCTCCCAGTACCGACCGGATCTGCCCGCATCGCTCGACCGGATGATCGAATCACTGCTCGAACAGGACCCTGACGATCGACCCGACTCGGCCGAGCAGCTGGCGGTGCAGCTCTCATCGATCACGATCGAGTCCGAAGAACTCACCTCACCCAACCGGCGATCGGTCGACCTCACCGCCATTGACCTGCGGCCCAGCACCACCTCGACCGCCGACCCGGTTGCCTCTTCGCCACCGGCCTCCGATGATGTCGACGATCCCGACGCGACCGGTGAATTGGTCCTCGAAACCGGCAGCCGACACAACCCGATCTCTGTCGGCGCCCTGCTCATACTCGCCGTCGTCGCAGCAGCAATCATCATCGCCGCCGCCCTGATTTCGCGATTTGGCGAAGGGGGCGACGTCTCGGTCGACGATCCGCTGGACACCGTCGACGTGAGCACCGACGACACGGTGTCGCTCACACCGGTGCAGGAATTCGGGCCGCCGGTCATCGCCGTAGGTCAGGCGGTCGACCCCCTCGGCGACGACACCGAGAACGACGACCTTGCCGGCGGTGCCATCGACGGGGACGCCTCGACCGCGTGGAAGACCGAGACGTACCGGAAACCAGGCTTCTCCGACGTGAAACCCGGCGTCGGTTATCTGGTGACCTTCGAAGCCCCGTCGGTGCTGAGCCGTGTTGAAATCATCTCCCCCACGCAGGGCTGGAGCGCGCAGCTCTTTGTGGGCAACGAAGCCCGGACCGGGCCCGAAGGCTGGCCGAACGGGCCGTTCGAGCTCAGCGGGGTTGCCGGAACGGGAGTTCTCGACCTCGACGGGGTTACGGGAACGCACCTGCTGATCTGGCTCACGTTCGAGGGCCAGACCGAAACCGCCGTCGACGACGGCTCGACCGAGCTTCAAAACCGCTTCGAGCTCGTCGATCTGCTAGTCGAGTGAGCCCGGCACGCCAGCAATCGTTCGAGCTTGTGGCCGCAGCCCAGCAAGGCGACCGAACGGCGATGAACCGGCTGCTCGAATCCGAGTACGACCGCATCTACGCCGTCTGCCGGCGAATCATGGGCAACGACGCCGACGCCGCCGACGGGTGCCAAGAGGCCCTGCTCGCCATCGTGCGGGGCCTGCCCAGATTCGACAACAGATCGAAGTTCTCGACATGGGCCTACCGGGTCGCCACCAACGCCTGTCTCGATGAGATCCGACGCCGCAAGCGCCGTCCGATTCCGGCTGAAGACGTGATCGATACGCCGTTGGTTGGTCAGGGCCACGACGCCCAAACGACCGACCGGCTCGTGCTCACCACCGCTCTCGATGAACTCAGCGAAGACTTCAGGTTGCCGCTGGTGCTGCGTGACATCGTCGGCTGCGACTACCACGAGATCAGCGAGCTGCTGAACCTGCCGCCCGGGACGGTGCGGAGCCGCATCGCTCGCGGTCGCAAACATCTTTCCACCAAGCTCGGGAACCAGAACCCGGCCGAGAGCGTCATAGAACCGAAACGTCCACCCGCACCCGGGTCGACCTCCCACACCACACCATGACCACACGCGATCCCCACTCCCCCATCGACCCGCCCGAGGTCGACGCCGCAATCGAACTGGCATCGGCGTTGCTCGATGGCGAACTCGACTCTGCCGATCTGCCGCAGCTGGAGCAGTACGCCGTCGACAACGCCACGACGATCCATGTCTTGTCGGCTCCGTTGGCCGATACGCGATCGGCCCTGTCTGAACTGGGCGACGTTTCGGCACCGGCCGAGCTTCGAGCCCAGCAGCTGGCGGCCGCGCTCGACGCGATGGACTCGCCTGAAATCGCCAGTCTTGCTGCTGCACGGGCCGACCGGCAGGCCGAGATGACCGCCCAAGCCCGAGCCCAGCGCCTCAACCAGCGACTGCGCACCCTTACCGCGGTGGCCGCCGGTGCTGTAGTTGTTGCGGGGCTCGGGTTTGTCTCATTGCAGGGCTTCGGCGGCGGCTCCGATGATGCAGCGACCGAGACGGCGGCGATCGACGAGTCGAGCGACATCGACTCCGGCACATCCGCCCAAACGCTTCAGCGGGCCGATGCGGGCGACGGCTCAGACGATGGCGCCTCCTCGGACGCCATGGAAGAGAGCGGCGAAACGAGCGAAAGTGCCGCCGG
>CAJHZE010000261.1_pt1 | contig 13073 bp, 12 predicted proteins | sample 9198921 | NCBI WGS metagenome assembly CAJHZE01 (sample SAMEA7708380, study PRJEB35096) | sediment metagenome | biome: marine neritic benthic zone biome [ENVO:01000025]; feature: sediment [ENVO:00002007]; material: shallow marine sediment [ENVO:03000034] sea grass bed [ENVO_01000059] ... | reverse complement strand
GCGACGCTGCGGTACTGGCTGCCGACGTCGTTGCCCTGCCGCATGCCCTGGGTCGGGTCGTGGCCCTCCCAGAAGACCTTGAGGATCCGGTCGTAGGAGATGACCGACGGGTCGAAGACGATGCCGACGGCCTCGGTATGGCCGGTCTGCCCGGTGCAGGTCTCCTGGTAGGTGGGGTTGGGGGTGGACCCGCCGGCGTAGCCCACCGAGGTGGAATAGACGCCCGGGGTCTGCCAGAAGAAACGTTCTGCGCCCCAGAAGCAGCCCATCCCCACGATGAGTGTGTCCATTCCCTCGGGCCAGGGGCCTTTCATCGGATTGCCATTCACGTAGTGGGTGTCGGGCACCGGCATCGGTTCGCTACGGCCTGGCAGCGCCTCTTCGGGGGCCGGCACCTGGAGTTCGGCGGGGTCTTTGCGAAAGAACATGGTTTCTACAACCTAGACCGAGGTCTCGATGTTCCTGCCAACCCGAGACGCCTCCCCCGGCCGATCAGGTGGTGCGGCCGGTGAGCAGCAGCGACACCCGATCGAGGGCGATCCCGGCGTTCTCGCGGAGACGGGCGGCCTCGTCGGCATCGCCGTTGGCCTCGGCGAGTTCGGCGGCATCGAGGGAGTCTCGGGCCAGCTCGATCAGCTCGGCCACACTCAGATCTTCCATGTTGCCCGGCAGCGGTAGCTGGGGCTGGGGATCGGGATCGGGAATGGGATCGGTCGGGGTCGTCGGTTCGGCGCCGCCGTCGGTGGTGACCGCCCTCACCGCCCGTTCGACGGTGGACTCCATCGAAATCCGCTCACCGTTCACGGCGATGATTTGGTTGATCTGGGGGACGGCCTGTTGGCCCTGAGCCCGCACGTAGAGGGGACGTACGTAGACCAGGGTGTCTTCGACCAGCACCATGATCATCTCGCCGAACAGCACCCGCGATCCGTTCTGATCGCGCAGTGTGATGAAACTGGAAATCTCGTTCTCACGGCGAATGTTCGAATCGACCAGGTCGGGGGCTTCCACCTGACCGGGCGGCAGCCGGTACTCCACCAGCTCGCCGTAGTGTTCGGGATCGGATCGGGCCACCAGGATGGCGGTGAGCTCGGGGCGGTCGCTCTGCCGGTCGACTCCGCTGCCGCTGGGCACGAAGGCCCGCTGGAGCACGAACTCGCTGTCGCTCTCGCCGGGCAGCTTGGTCTGCACGTACTGAGGGTTCATCGGCGCCGCCGCCGCCGCGCTCACACCCGCTCCGAGATCGCCACCCTCGACTCCGGCGGCGGTGGCCACGGTCCAGCTGAGCGACCCCTCGAGGAAGGTGAGCGGATCGCTGACCTGGTAGGCGCCCCACATGTCGGTCTGCACCATGAAGATGTCTTGGGGGTAACGGAAGTTCCGCTGCAGTGCGGGCGGGGCCGGCTCGGTCTCGAACAGATCGGGGAAGGCTCGGGTCCAGGCCCTGATGATCGGGTCGTCGTTGTCGACCACGTAGAAGGTGACGTCGCCGTCGTAGGCGTCGACCACCGCTTTCACGCTGTTGCGAACATAGTTGTAGCCGCCGGAGAGATCGGCCCGTCCGTTCAGGCTGCGGTTCTGGACCCCCTGGCTGTAGGGGTAGTTGTTGGTGGTGGTGTAGGCGTCGATCACGTACTTGATGCGACCCTCGGAAACGACCGGGTAGGGATCGCTGTCGAGTCGGAGGAACGGTGCGGCCAGACGCACCCGGTCGACCACATCACGGTTGTACATCACTTCGCTCCCGTCGCCGACGAAGGGCGAGATCAGCGGGTTGATGCTTTGGAACCGGAGCGAGAAGGCGACCTGACGTACGAACGATCCGATGTTGACCCCGCCTTCGCCGTCGTAACGAAAGTCGGAGTCGGCCCTGGTCGACTCGGCGACCACGTCTCGTTCGTTGCGACCCTCGGCGCCGACGATGGCGTAACCGTCGAAGTCTTCACCGAAGTAGATACGGGGTTGGGTGAGGTCGAATTCGAGACCCTCGTCGACCTGCAATGTGGAGCGGATGCCAGACACCAGATAGTTGGGGGTGCCGCCCGAGCCGATCACGTTGGCCGGGGCCATGGCGACGCCGTAGCCGTGGGTGAACACCAGGTGGCGGTTTTCCCAGCCCTCTTCGGCGTTGCCGATCTGAAGCTCGCGCACGCTGATCGCCACCGGTTCGACCTGGTCGCCGAGCACGTAACGGTCGATGTCGAGATCCCCGAACTCGTATTCGCGCCGCTCGCCCTGATCCTTTTCGAACGAGTCGCGGGCCAGCACCGGGTCGACCACGATGATGTCGTCGAGCACGTCGGCATTGGCCTCGACCTCGTCGACGGTGATCCCCTCGGTGAAGGCGAACTGGCGTTTCCGGTCGACCGGGATCTCCAGTCCGTAGGCGAATCGGGTGCCGGCGATGTTGTCGTCGATGTACTGGGTTTCCCGGGTCGACTGGTTCGGTTCGACGGCGAACCTCTGGAACAGGCTGGGGAAGATCCCTCCCACGACCACGTGGGTCACCGCCCACATCCCGAGCGCCACCAGGGGGAGCCCCCATCCGTTGCGCCGCAGGTTGAACAGGAACAGTGCGGCGGCCAGCAGTGACACCAGCACCAAGAGGTTGAGGGCCGGAAGCTGCACCTCCACGTCGGTGGCGAGGGCGCCGTCGAACAGGCCCCGACGACTGTTGACCAGCTCAAAGGTGTCGAAGTAGTAGCTGACCGCCCGGAGCACGCCGAGGACAGCGAACAGGATCGACAGGTGGCCTTTCACACCGGCGCTGATCCGCGAGATCGCCACCGCCCTGATGCCGCCATTGAGATAGTGGGCCAGCGCCGAGGCAAAGATGCTGAAGATGATCGCAAAGGAGAACCAGTCGACCAGGAAGGTCAGGAACGGCAGCTGGAACACATAGAACGCTGCATCGCGGCCGTGCAGCGGATCGACCCGACCGAAGTCGTTGGAGTTTGTGAACAGCAACCAGCGCTGCCACTCCTGGCTGACCTGAAGGCCGAACATCAACGCCAGGAATCCCGACACCGCCACCCGTACCCTGGTTCCGTGCCGGCCGACCAACTGGTGGTATCGCTCGATGAGGTCTTCTTCGGGCGAGGGTGGCCTGACATCGGGCTTCAACCGGTCGGCGATCGTGAGGTTGCCGAAGAGGATGGCGAAGAACAGGAAGGTGAAGACCGCGGCCAGCGCGATCTGGGTGAAGAGGATCTTGCCCCACGACGACGCGAAGCCGAGGTGATCGTAGAACAGGTAGTCGGTGAACAGGCGGGCGATGCCGCTGGCGGTTAGCGCCAACAGCAACAGGATGCCTCCGGCCACGATCAAAGGCAGCCGGCGACGATTGGCCACGGTGGGGGACGTTGTTGCCATCGGCTTAGACGGTAGGGCGAATCAGCGCCACGCGGGAAGCGGGGCGGTAAGGAATCCGTTCCTTCAGCTGTCGTCCTGTCCGTGCTCGACGCCCAGACCGAACGCCTGCGCCAGGGAATCGTCGACGAGGCCGTTGAGCCGGCTGCTGCGAAGGTCTCGATAGTGGCCGCGGATCGCCTCGAGGGCAGCGTCCTCGCCGCCGTTGGCGTTCACCGCCGCGGTGACCACGCCGCGCACGTCGTCGACCAAGCGATGGGCGGTCTCGGCCACGAGTCCGTCGACCAAGCCAGGCCAGATCCTGCCATCGACGGCGCCGGCGCCGGCGTTGGCGCTGGCCCGCAGCGACGACTCGAGGGCGTCGGCGAACCGTGCGACCTGCCGCTCTTCGGCCGGGAGGTCCTCGACGGTGGCCTGCTTGCCGCCCCGCCGCACCGCGTCGAGCAGATCGCTCTGATCGTCGGCCAGGGCCCGCTTCAGCTGCCGCTTCAGGTCGGGCGCCAGACGGTCCATCGATGATGCCTTGTCGGCGAGCAGCGCATCGGTGGAGGGTGCGGGTTCATCGGTCTTGACCACGGTTTTAGATCTTCCCTTGCCGAACAGCGATCCCGTCCCAGATTCTGGCTGAGCCGGTTCGGGCGAGCTCGACCCGCTCGTTCCCAGTCCGAACAGACCGGCCGATCGGGCCACCTCGGGCTCATCGACCTCGGCGTTGAACAGGCGGTTGCGTCGTGCCGGTTCGGCCTCAGATTCTGCGTCGGATTCAACTGCGGTTTCCTCGTCGCCCATCGCAGGTTGATCACCCGAGGCCTCCGTGTCGGCGGCGGTGTCATCGAGGTGCTCTTCGAACACGTCGCCTTCGGTGGGGGCGGTTTCGGCCGACGGCGCCGGCGGGGTTCGGCCCGCAACCGCGTCATCGGCGCTCGGCGGTGGCGGCCATGAAGCCGCCGGCGTCTGGTCAGGCTCGGGATCGGCAGCCTGACCAGGATCGTCTGTGTCGGCGCTGTCGTCGGTGGTGTCGACGTCGGCGCCTTCGAGATCGGGCCGGTCGGCGTCGGTGGGTTCGGCGACCGATCCCTCGACGTCGTCGTCGGCATCGGCGGAAGAGTCGTCGGTGGGCTCAGCGGTGCTCGGCACCGATTCGTCGACCGAAGGCTGGGGTCGGACAATCGGCTCCTCGCCGGCCAGTCGGCGGGCGTAGGCGTCGGTTTCGGGCTCCTCGCCGAGATCGTCGAACCTGCGTACCCGTTCCGGCCGAGCCTTGTCGAGGGCGGCCAACGCTGCGGCCACCTCGGCATCATCGTCGGCCAACGGCGACTGCACCCGATCCATGGCGGCGCGTGCTTCGGGCACCGCCCGCTGCAGCTCGGCGATGGCCTGTTCGAGCTCGAGCTTGCGTTCCTCGAGGCTGCGGGTCAACCGGTCGCGGGCGGCGCGGGCTTGATCGATCTGCTGGCGAGCGCCCCGGCGGCGGCGCACCAAATCGGTGAGGATCTTTTCCCGGACGGCGCGGGCCTCGGCCACCATCATCCGGGCCTCGTCGCGAACCTCACGGGTGGCCAGGTCGGCGGCCGCAGTTGCCTCGGCCCGAGCGATGTTGGCGGCGTTCTCCGACTCGGCTTTGATCTTGTCGGCTTCGACATTGAGTTCGTCGACCTTGGCCTGAGCCGCGGTCCGCAGGTCCTCAGCCTCGGCTTCGGCCGACGCTCGCAGCGCCTTCACTTCTTCGTCGGTACGACGCCGCAACGCCAACGTTTCCTCTTCGGCCTCCCGCCGCATCCGGGCCGACGCATCCTCGGCGTTACGGCGCATCGTGGCCGTCTCTTCTTCGGCCTCCGCCCGCATCGCCGCGGTGGCCTCTTCAGTCTTGCGGGTTCGGGTTTCGTAGAACGACTCTGCTTCGGCGGTGCGGCTGCGGAGGATCTCTTGGGCCTGAGCTCTGGTTGTCGACGCGTACTCATCGGCCTTGGCCCGCAGCGCTTTGGTCTCTTCGTCGGCCTCGCTGCGAAGTCGGTTCACTTCGGTCTGGGTCTCGCGCCGTACCTTGGCGGTGTCTTCGGCGGCGGTGGACCGCTTCTGCTGGATCTCGGCATCGACCCGCTGCTCGAGTTCTTTGACCTCTTTGCGGCGCCGGCTGGCCTCGGTTTCGGCCTTGCGGATGATCTCGGCCGCCGCCGCTCGAGCGCTCTCGATCACCTGGGTGGTTTCTGAGGTGATCAGGCTGGTGACGTGGATGGCGTCGTCGTTTTCGCCGGAGCTGGCCGCCTTTTCGAGCTGAGCGACCCGCTCGCGGAGCTGGTCCCGCTCGCTGACCAGGGCCCGGATGACCTCTGGGTCGTCGGGGCGGCTGCTCGGATCGGTCGCTGTGACCTCGGCGATCTGCTGCAGAAACCGCCGCACCTCGTGGGGGTCGTAGCCGCGGAACGACGTGCCGAATTCGCGGTTGGCGATGTGCTCTGGATCGAGAAGGGGGTCACGGTTCGTGGCCATTCTTTGATGCTAGTCGGACGCCGCCGTTCTCAGCCCTCGAACCGCACCCTCGGCGAGATCGGATTTTGGCTGCCACCGATCCTCTCAGACATCTCTCATGCGAAGTCGTCCCTCAGAGCGCAGACAGCGCCGACCGCGACACTCCCAGGACGTTGGCCTCTAGCGACCCGAATGCTCCTCGCCTGAGGCTGGTCGTGACATGGAGCTCGGTTGATGGACGTGATCTGGGGCATTGTGGTGGTGGTGCTCGCAGCCCTCGCCTGGGGGGGTCAGACCCTTTCCTGGCTGGCTCCGTCTGCGGCGGCGCGATGGGGCCTGCGCGAGGCCGACAGTGACGTCGATCCGGTCTACGCCGCCGACATCGAGGGCGAGGCGATGTGGGATGCGTTCACCCTGTGGACCCTGCTGGCCGCGGGAGTGCTCCTCCTCGTCGATCACATCGCCTGGCCGTACTTCGGCCTGGTCGGCGGAGGCATGTACGTGTACTTCGCCGGGCGTGGCATCGCCACCCGCGTGGTGATGCGGAGCAGAGGCCACCGGGTGGGGTCCGAGTCGAGCGTCACCACCGCCCTCACCGCCCTGGCGATCTGGGGACTGGCCGGCCTCGTCACAATCGTCGTCGCCATCATCGAACTGCGGGGCCGCTGATGGACGTCAGCGCCATGACGTGGATCGTCGCCCTCCTCGGGCTGGCGATCATCATCCTGCTCGGTGTTCTCCAGGCCGTTGCTGTGGTGCGGCCGCGAGACCAGTGGACGATCGACAACGTGTACGGAAGCGACCCGAGCGCAACGGACCCGAAGGCCTATTTCGCCTTCAACCAGGGTCTGGCCTGGGCCGACGCCTTCTTCTGGGTTCCCCTCCAGATCGCCGGGAGCACGGGCATGCTCCTCGGCGAGCGCTGGGGATTCTTGTTAGCCCTGGCGGCCGCCGTGCCATTCGTCTACTCGGCTTTTCCCCTCTTCATCTGGGACCGCGATCTCGGGTACCGGAAGAACTACTGGCTGATCACATGGGGGGTATTCCCGGCGTACGGATTACTCGAGGGCATCTACGCCTTCGCCCGTCTGTTGAGCTAGCCCGCCAGGCTAGAACACCCGACCCTGTGCGAATCCCAGGACCTTGTGGCAGTGGGGGCAGAAGTAGACCAAGGTTCGTCCTTGCCCGAGGGGAAACCCAGTCCCCCGACGGAAGACGTGTTCCAGGTCATTGTCGCAGTGGGGGCAGATCGGCGCGACATCTTCGCGATCGATCAGCGCCCACGGTGCAGGACTGTTCGCCATTCCAATGCTCCTCTCAGTCGGGCCGGCCTCGACCGATCCACCATCAGGCTCGACCGAGCCGGAGACTTGCGCCAGAGGCGATGGTCAGGACCGGTCGCCGCTCCGGCGGCGAGCGGCCATCATCCCGCAGTGACGGCGGCGGCGAACTCGTCGAGAGCGTCGACATCGCCGCCGAGCCCGTCGAGCGCGACGAGCGCGTCGTCGAGGTCGCCGACCGGGATCACGGTGACCTCATCGCCGGCGGCGTCGCGAACCCGTTCGATCATCGGCTCCTCGAGCGCGGTGGGGACGAGAAAGACCTTGATTCCCTTTTCGCGCACGGCGGCGGCCTTCTGTTCGACACCGCCGACCGAGCCAACGCTGCCGTCGACCTGGATGGTGCCGGTCACCGCAACCCGCTCGCCTCCGGTCAACTCACCGGGGGTGAGTTGATCCAGCACCGCCAAGGTGAAGGCCAAGCCGGCCGAAGGGCCACCGATGTTCTCCGAACCGAGGGTGACCTCGAACCCGACATCTAGATCGAGGTCGACCCGTTCGCTGGTGCCGACACCCAGGAACGCCCGGCTGGGATCGTCTTCCCGAGCGACCAGCGTCACCGGGATCTCTTCCACCACGCCGGTGGATGCCCGCTCGACCCCGATGGTGATGAAGTCGCCGGGAGTCCGGCCCCCGATCGCCTCGACCAGCTGGGTGGGGGCGACAACTTCGACTCCGGACACCGACACGATCACGTCGCCCCGTTCGAGCAGTTCGTCGGCGGGGGTGCCGTCGACGGTTTCGAGCACGAACACCCCGTCGGGCACCACAGCGTCGTAGCCCAGCCGTTCCAGGGCCACCGCCGTCGCCAAGTCCTTCGACGAGGCCATGCGCTCGAGGTTGATTTCTCGGTTCTCTTCGGCGGTGCGGTCGCCGAACACCTGGTCCCGCTGCACCAGTTCGGCATCGCTGTCGAACTGATACCACAGGTACCCCCAGAGCGAGACCCGGTCGCGCACACGCACGGTGGTCAGATGGAGTTCACCGTCGCTGGGATAGTCGGTGATTCCCCTCACCGTGATGAACGGCTCGGTGTCCCGGCTGGCTCCCGGTACGAAGGCGACATAGTCGGTCCGGAACAGGAACCCGCCGGCGATTCCGACCGCCATGGTGAGCAGGATCACCGCCAGGGTGATCCGCTTGAGACGGCGCTGGACCCGTGCGAGGTTCTGGGGCGGCGGCACCGGTTCGTCGAAGTCGGCCCCGTCGATGATCGGATCCGGTGCCGCTGAGGTCGGGTTGTCCTGGGAGAGCGCGTCGGCAGAGAACGACGGCGGCGATGTGGGATGGTCGTGCATGTCGCCAGTCATCATCTCTACTATCGACGAAAACCGGGCGAAACGAGAGCGCGGGGTAGCATGTTGCCTATGGCTTCGTCACAACCATCGACGGTCGATTCCACCTACGGGGTGCCCGCCGACTTCACCGAAGCCGCATCGCCACCGCCGTATCGGCCCGCATGGAAGGTCCGCACGCCCATCTGGCAGCGGATCATTTCGCTCGGGGCCCTGGGCGGGATCGCCACCGGAATCGGCATCGCGCTAGCCGTGACGATCATTGGGGTTGCCGTGCTCACGCTGATGCTGCTCGAAGCAGCGATCGGCTAGCGGCAGGGGCGGGTCGGCCTAGCGGCCGAACAAACCCCGGCGAGCCCCACCCTGCACCGCCTCTTCGGGAACATCGTCGTCATCGTCGTCGGAGAAATCTTCTGCGGATCCGTCGTCCGAGCCGTCGTCGTCGCTGTCGTCGTCGCCGCTGTCGTCGTCGTCTGAGGCGTCGGCGAGCTCATCGTCGTCGACGTCGGCTTCGGTCGTATCGACCACGTCGGGATCATCAGCGGAATCGCTCACGCCGTTGCCCGCTGACACCTCGGCTGCCGCTCCGGTGTTGATTTCGACCCGGTAGTACGGCTTGTACTCGAAGGTGACCTCTTCGAGGCGGAAGATGCGAGCATGGTCGACGTCTTTGTCGTTGCGGAGGCTTTCGACGTACATCACGGCATCGTGGATGTCGTCGGTTTGGTGATAGCCGGGCTTACCATCGGCGCCGCGATAAATGACCATGTGTGACACGAGAAGCTCCTTCTAACGCGCCGGATGCGTTCTGGGTGCTGGGTGACCCGGCGGCAGGTGTAAACCTAGCCGCTCAGGAATCCGGTTTCGACTTGTTCTGACCACTGATTCGACACAACGATCACATAAGTTGAGCGAGATGACCCAAAATGACTTCCCAACGTCACCGGCCGCCACCGGAGGTGACGCAGAGCTGGCCGCCGAGTTGGTCACCAACGCCGCACTCGCGATCTCACAGACCTCGGATCAGCGGAACCTGGTCATCGGCGAGGCGCGGGAGGCCCTCCACCACTTCCACCCCGACGTGCGGGTGAGCGCCATCGCGGCTCTGTCCCACCTCGACGCGTTCACTGCCGCCGACCTCCAAGACACGACCAATGACCCGTCGCCATCGGTTCGGCGACGGGCGGTCGAGGCGGCGGCGGTCATCGTCCAACAGGGCCGGGCCAACGCCGCGATGGCCAAGGTGTTGACGCGGTGCCTAGATGGCGTCACCGCGGTTGCTGAACCGGCCGCCTTTGCCCTCGGCGAGTTCGGTCCCGAGACCCTTGAACAACCAGCCATTGCGGCACTGGAGCGCCAGGCCCGTTCCCACGCCGACGCCCTGTGCCGCGAATCGGCCGTTGCGGCCCTCGGCGCACTGCACGAGGGAGTCCACACCGTCCTGGCGGCCATGACCGACAAGGCGACCGTGCGCCGTCGGGCGGTGCTGGCCCTCGCCCCCTTCGACGGCGACGACGTGACCGATGCGCTCACCCTCGCGCTGACCGACCGTGACTGGCAGGTGCGCCAAGCAGCCGAGGACCAGCTGGAGGCCCGAGCCTGACCCTTTGAGGATTGGTTCAGGCGTCGGCGATCGAAGTGATGTGTTGGGCCTCGAGGCCCCAGCTGGAGCCGCCGTCCCACTCTTCTTTCTTCCAGATCGGAACCGTCGACTTGAGGGTGTCGATGCCGTAACGGGCAGCTTCGAAGGCGGCAGTCCGATGGGGTGAGGAAGTGGCCACAACCACCGCCGCCTCGGTGATGGGAACCGGCCCGACTCGATGGATCAACACGATCCGGCCGAGTTCGGGCCACCTCTGCCGCATCGCCGCAGCGAGAGCTTCGAGTCGAGGCACGACCTGCTCTTGGTACGCCTCGTACTCCAATAGCGATACACCGGTGCGATCACCGGCATGGTCCCGGGCGGTCCCGGTGAACACCACCGTCGCCCCACAGCGAGGTAGGACGACCCACTCCCCCGCCTCGGCCACCGGAAGCTCGCCTTCGCACAACCCCAGCCAATCGTCGGCGGTCTCAGGAGGTTGGAGCTCGGTCACGGCGTCGAGGGTAGAGGCCAGACGATCCTGTGATCTACCCTGGAACGATGACCATCGGGTACGAACACATCCTCGTCGACACCGAAGGTGATGTCGCCACGATCACGATGAACCGGCCCGGGCGACGAAACGCCCTGAGCCTCGATCACATGAACGAGCTGATCGCCGCCCTCAACGAGGTGGCGTCATCGGAACAGGCGGGGGTGATCATCGCCGGTAATGGGCCGGTGTTCAGCGCCGGCCACGACTTCGCCGACATGGCCGGGGCCGATCTCCCCTTCATGCGCCAGCTGCTCACGACCTGTGCTGAGCTGATGCAGCTGATCGGTCGGGTTCCCCAGGTTGTCATCGCTCAGGTCCACGGACTCGCCACCGCAGCCGGCTGCCAGCTGGTCGCCGCCACCGATCTGGCAGTCGCAGCCGAGTCGGCCGGGTTCGCCGCACCGGGCGGCAAAGGCGGCTGGTACTGCCACACGCCGATGGTCACGATCGGGCGGGCGATCGGCCGCAAGCAGGCGATGGAGATGGCGATGACCGGTGACGTGGTCGACCCTCACACCGCCATGCGGTGGGGTCTGATCAACCGGGTGGTGCCCGACGACGCCCTCGGCGAAGCCACCCGCGATCTGCTGGCTCGAGCCACTCGGGGCAGCCGTTTCTCCAAAGCGTTGGGCAAGCAGACCTTCAACACCCAAATCGAACTCGAGCTGCCCCACGCCTATCGCTACGCCACCGAGGTGATGGCATCGGCCAGCCAGACCGCCGACGCCCAGGAGGGGATGACGTCGTTCATGGAGAAGCGTCGACCGACGTGGCAGAACCGCTGAGAACAACCCGATAAGACCGGACCGACCGCGACCAAAAGAGGGCGGTAGCGCGGTAACTTCGTGGGCCGTGGGAGCGGAACGCACACCCGAGGGAAACGAGCCCGAGCGAGACCTCGAACCGGTCGAGCACGACGCTTCAACCCCTGACGTCGATCCGACTTCGATCGACTGGTCTGCGGTTCCCATCGAGGATCCCCGCTGGGATGTGTTCGACGATCTCGACCTCGACGACGACTCCGACGGTCCGCAGGGCGCCCCGCCCGATCCTTCTCAGCGCGCCTGGCGTCACCCGTCCGAAGTGGCGGCGGCCAACGCCCACATGGACCGGTTCCGGCTGCAGGACGCACGCAGCCAGCATCCGGCCGCCCAGTTCGGGGGTATCGCCCAAGGAGGCGGCAACGGCCGCCTGATGCTGGTTGTTGCCGCCGGTGCGCTCGTCGTGGCCGGGATCAGCATCTGGGGCAACAACTCCGACACCGTGATCTCCGACACCGCCGCCGCCGTCACATTGGTATCGACCCCGCTCGATGAACCGGTCGCCACCACGGTCTCCAACCCGGCGCCGGTCACCACCGAGTCGAAGGCGGTCGGTTCGGCTAAGGCGCTCTATGCCGAGACCGTGACCGCACCACCACCGTGGGCCTATGCGGTGCTGTCGAGCTCGGATGACTCATCGGCGGCCACGATCGCCACCGCGCTGCGAATCGACGGGCTTGCCCCCGAGTTCCTCATCACCTCCGCCGCCGCCCTCGGGCTTCGCGACGAGGTGGCGTTGGCCGCCCACGACGGCACCGATCGGCGAGGGAGAATCGTGTCGGCCATGGTGGTCGGGGTCGACGCCAACAGCGACATCGCTGTGCTGCAGGTGGACACCGGCGACCAGGCTCCCTATGCCGCCGCTATCGGTTCCCAACACGTGTCCCAGTTGGGTACCGAGGTAGAGATCCGTTCCGGGGTGCCGGCCAAGGCTCACTCCGGAACGATCCTCTCGATCGGAGACGACAGCATCGAGACCTCTGCGCCGGTTCCCCCCGGTCATCTCGGTGCTGCGGTGGTCAACAGCCGGGGGCGGGTGGTAGGCGTCGTCGTCGACAGCCCGTCGATGCTGGCCACGGCCCTTCCGGCGACCGAGTGCCAGCGCATCGCCGCCAACATCGTCGACTACGGCGTCGCAAATCCGAACTGGCTGGGAATCACGATCACGGCCCTCGACGGGCTGGTCGAAGTGGTCGAAGTGGTCGAGGGTGGCCCGGCCGACGCCGCCGGCCTCGAAGTCGGTGACCGGGTGCTCGGCGCCGCCGGTTCGGTGGTGATCACCCCCGAACAGTTGAGCGACATCGTGGCCGAACACTCGCCGACCACAGAGCTGGAGATCGTGGTGGAGCGCAACGGCGACATCACTACGCTGCCGGTGACGGTCGGTCAGCGGCCCAAGACGCCGCTGACCCGGTCCTGGGTCGACACATAAGAACGGCGGGTCGAACCCGCTATTCGAGCCCGGACAGATCGTCGGGTACCTCGAAGGAGCTGATGTCGGACTCGCCCAACCCGATCCGCTCCAGCCACAATCCGGGGGCATCTACTTCGGCGGCGGTGGGCAGATCGAGCTCGTCGGCCCACAGCCGTTCGAGGCCCGCCTCGCCGGCTCGTTCGACAATGCCGGCGATGAACACATCG
>CAJHZE010000257.1_pt1 | contig 13492 bp, 10 predicted proteins | sample 9198921 | NCBI WGS metagenome assembly CAJHZE01 (sample SAMEA7708380, study PRJEB35096) | sediment metagenome | biome: marine neritic benthic zone biome [ENVO:01000025]; feature: sediment [ENVO:00002007]; material: shallow marine sediment [ENVO:03000034] sea grass bed [ENVO_01000059] ... | reverse complement strand
GTCTGGCGGCGGACCCCCATCGGACCCCGTACCCTCTGGGTGGTGAGCTTGATTCCCCAGTCGGACCAGTGGATGTTCAACGAGGGGACCCATACGCGGCTCTACGAGGCGCTCGGCTGCCAACCGCTGACCGCGTGGACCGATCCGGGCCGGCGGTTCGCCGTGTGGGCGCCGAGCGCAAAGGCCGTTGCGGTGATCGGTGACTTCAACCAGTGGGGACCCGGCCAGCAACTCCACCCCAATGGTTCGAGCGGTATATGGGCCGGGGTCGTTCCCGATGCCAAGGTGGGTGACCGGTACAAGTTTCAGATCACCGCGGCAGACGGGGCGATGCTCGAGCGGGCCGATCCGCTCGCATTCGCCGCCGAGCTGCCACCCCATACGGCGTCGGTCGTAACCGACCTCAGCTACAAATGGGGCGACGACGACTGGATGGGCGCCCGCTCGAGCAGGCAATCCCATACCGAGCCCATCTCCATGTACGAGATGCACGTCGGTTCCTGGCGGCACGCCGAGGCCTACCGAAGCCTTACCTGGACCGAACTGGCCGAGCCGCTCGCCGATCATCTCGACGCAACCGGATTCACCCACGTCGAGCTGCTGCCGGTCATGGAGCATCCTTTCTATGGGAGCTGGGGCTACCAATCCACCGGCTTTTATGCCCCGACCGCCCGCTACGGCCTACCCACCGAATTCATGGGCTTCGTCGATGCGCTGCACCAGCGCGGCATCGGGATAGTGCTCGACTGGGTTCCCAGCCACTTCCCGTCCGACGACTTCGCTCTCGGGCGCTTCGACGGCTCACCGCTGTACGAGCACGCCGATCCAAAGGAAGGGTGGCATCCCGACTGGAAGAGTTACGTGTTCAACTACGGCCGGCACGAAGTGCGGTCGTTCCTCACCTCGAGCGCCCATATGTGGCTTGATCGGTACCACATCGACGGCATCCGGGTCGATGCGGTGGCGTCGATGCTGTACCGCGACTACTCACGGGAAGAGGGCGAATGGATTCCCAACGTGCACGGCGGTCGGGAGAACCTCGAAGCGATCGGCTTCCTGCAGCACCTCAATCAGTCGATCGGTGAGCGGTTCCCGGATGTGATCACCGTGGCCGAGGAGAGCACCGCGTTTCCCGGAGTCACCCGCCGTGTCGCCGATGGCGGGCTCGGGTTTCACTACAAGTGGGACATGGGGTGGATGCACGACACGCTGTCCTATCTGGAGAGAGATCCGATCCACCGCCGGTTCCATCACAACGAGATCACGTTCCGTTCGGTGTACGCCTTCAGCGAGAACTATGTGCTCGGCCTCTCCCACGACGAGGTCACCCACGGCAAGGGATCGCTATTGGCCAAGATGCCGGGCGATGAGTGGCAGCAGTTCGCCAACCTCCGGGTGCTGTATGGCAACCAATGGCTGAACTCGGGCAAGAAGCTGCTGTTCATGGGCCAGGAATTCGGGCAGGGTCCAGAGTGGAATCACGACTACCCGGCGGCGTGGAGCCAGCTGGAGCTGCCCAATCACGCTGGCACGATGGCGTGGGTCAGTGCGCTGAACTCGCTGTACCGCTCCGAGCCGTCGTTGCATGCCAGCGACAACGACCCGGCCGGGTTCTCATGGGTTGTGAACGACGACGGGGAGAACAGCGTGTTGGCATGGATTCGTGAGTCCGCCGATCACCGCCCGGTATTGTGTGTCTTCAACCTCACGCCGGTGACCCGAAGCGAATATCGCCTGGGGGTGCCCCGCGGCGGTGAATGGGAGGTGCTGGTGAACAGCGACCTTGCTGAGTACGGCGGCTCGGGGGTCGAAGTCGCTACTGCGACAGCCGATGGTCACGGCGCCCACGGTCGGGAGCAGAGCTTCGTTCTCGACCTGCCACCGTTGAGCGTCGTTGCCCTCGCACCGATCGGCTGACCGTCTTGCTCGGCGACACCGGCTGAGCCACTCTGTTTCCCATGGCTGGAAAGATCTCGAAGAAGCTCTACGAGTCGGAGCTGAAGCGACTGCAGTTCGAGCTGGTGAAGATGCATGAGTGGGTCCGCCAGGAAGGTCTCAGGGCGGTTGTGGTGTTCGAGGGCCGGGATGCGGCGGGCAAGGGCGGCACGATCAAGCGGATAGCAGAACCCCTCAACCCCCGAGTGGTTCGGATCGCAGCTCTACCGGCTCCGACCGAGCGTGAAAAGACCCAGTGGTACTTCCAGCGGTATGTCGCCCACCTACCGGCGGCGGGGGAGATGGTGCTCTTTGACCGCAGTTGGTACAACCGGGCCGGGGTCGAAAAGGTGATGGGTTTCTGCACCGACGAGGAGTACAGAGAGTTTCTGCGCTCGGCGCCCGAGTTCGAGCGCATGCTGGTGCGCAGCGGCATCAAAGTCATCAAGTACTGGTTCTCGGTCAGCGATGCCGAGCAGGAACGTCGATTCAGCCGCCGCCTCTCCGATCCAACGAAACGGTGGAAGTTCTCGCCGATGGATCTCGAGTCGCGGAGCCGGTGGGCCGACTACAGCCGCGCCAAGGATGCGATGTTTGCCGCCACCGACATAAAGCAGGCGCCGTGGTGGGTGGTCGAGTCGGATAACAAGAAGATCGCCCGCTTGAACTGCATCAGCCATCTGCTGACCCAGATTCCCTACCAGGAGGTCAAGCATCCGGAGATCGTGCTGCCCGATATTCCCAGCGACGGGTATGTGCGGCCCCCGATTTCCGATCAGACGTTCGTACCGCCGGTCTACGGGGACTAGCTTGAACCGAGGAGGCAAGACCTCCTTGGACATGCTTCACCTTGGGTAATTTGCCCTATAAGGAAGGGTCGGTCGGCCTGCCGATGATCTCTACATGATGGCTTCGACGCGACGGGTTCTGCTGGCCGCCTGCATTGTCTTCAGCCTGCTCACCACGGTCGGTGCGGCTCCGGCCGGTGCCGCAGGGGGCTTCTTCGAAGGACCCGTTGTGCGAGCCCACGACGCCGAGGCCGAGATGCTCGACACCATCAATCGGACCAGGGCCGAGTACGGACTCGGCGCGCTGCGGTCCGAGCCCTGGGGCGACTACGAGGGTTACCTCAACTGCATCGCCCAGCAGAACGCAGCCCAGCGAGCTCTGGAGCACTACCCCGCCTCGTGCAACCAGGGCTTCGTGGAAGCTGAGATCCTCGCCGCCCGCTATGCGGTGCCAGCCGGCGGAAGCACCAACACTCTGGTCAAGCAGTGGAACGAGAGCGACGGCCATCGCCGGATCATGCTCGCCGCCGACGCCGACTATGCCAATGTGGGCGTGTTCTGCATCGGCCACACCGCATGGGCGATCGCCTGGATCGGGACCGACGCGGGCTCAGTGACGCAGAACTACACAACCGAGCAGAGCATCGGCACCGAGTTCTTCACCGACAACGATTACCGCTGCGTCGACAGCGAAGCCCAGGCGATCAACGAACCGCTGCGGGCGTTCGAGCCAGCTCAGACCATCGAAGATCTCATCACCCAGGAAGACTTCGACAAGCCCGAAGCCGACATCCTTCGCCTCTACCTCGCCTTCTTCAACCGCCAGGCCGAAATCGCCGGTGCCAACTACTGGATTGGCCTCAACGCGACCGGTGTCTCGATCGATCGGATCAGCGCCGAGTTCGCAGTCAGCCAGGAGTTCCAGAACACCTACGGCTCGGTCGACAACGAGGGCTACCTCCAGATCCTGTATCAGAACGTTCTGGGGCGACAGCCCGACCAGGCTGGCTTCGACTACTGGCTTGGATTGCTCAACAACGGTGACCTCGACCGCGGCGGGGTTGTGCGTTGGGTCGCCAACGACGTCGAGTTCACCGAGGCCAACCTCTACAACGGCCACTAGACCGCACCGCTACGCCGGCCGAATCGTCACCCGGTTGTCGTGATACACAGCACCGTGTCCGCCGTCTGAGTCCTCTTCGCGGACCGTGGCGTTGATCAGCTGACTGGCCCAGCCTTTGGTGATGGCGGCCACGCCCGGTCGAGCAGCGGTGTCGTCGATCGAAACAGTTGTCACAAACGAGCCCCGGTCGTTGCCAACCGCCACCCTCGACCCTTCTTCGAGTCCGTCCCTCTCGGCATCGGCGCGGCACACCACCACCGGCGGTTCGCCGGTTCGGGCCATCGTCTTGGCCGTTTGCGAGAACACGGTATTGATGTGCCAGTCGCTGCCGTTGGCGATCAGGTTGTAGCTCGAACCGGTCACCGACTCCTTCACGCCCCTCCAGTCGGGCAGGTACCCCAGGCCGTCGGACTCGGCCTGAGGGTTACAGAAGAAGAAACGCTCGACCGGGGCCGGCTCGGGCAGCCGGGCGAATCCGGTGGACCTGAGTGACTCCACCGTGATCCCGGAGGCCCGGAAGGCATCGGTATCGAGGAGTGCCTTTGCGTAGTCGATCTCGTCGGCCTGGAAAACCGTGTCGGCAAACCGCTGGTCGTAAACGGCCAGGGCGGTGGCGAGGCGACGGAAGATGTCGGTGTGGGAGAGGGCTTCGCCCGCGGGTTCGACGGCCGGGTTGTTCCAATTCAGGTAGTAGTGGGTGAAACTGTCGTTCATCTCGATCTGTTCGTGCTGGAGTGTCGACGGGAGCACGTAGTCGGCGAAGTCGGTGGTCGGTGTCGAGAACACGTCGATCACGACGGTGAACAGCTCGTCGCGGCTCAGCGAGCGTTTGATCTCGTTGCTGTCGGGGTTCGAGACAACCGGGTTTGCAGCGGTGATGATCAACGCCTCCACCGGTTCGGACGGGTCTTCGAGTTCGTCGACCAGCCTGGTCATGATCCGATCGCGTCGGGGGCCGGGAGCGAGTTCGGGCATTCGGGCCGTGGTGGTGTTGAAGGCGTAGGCAGGCCCGGTGCTGTACACCAGACCCCCACCGCGTTGGCCGAAGGCGCCGGTGATCCCGGCCAGGCAGCTCACCGTTCGCGCCGCCTGAGCACCATGGGCGTGTCGCTGCATCCCCTGTCCCAGCTTGATGGCCACCGGTGGTGTGCCAACGATCCGGTCGGCCAAATTGTGGATCTGAGATTCATCGAGGCCACACACCCGAGCCGCTCGGGCCGGATTCCATTCGTCGAGCAATCGATCGAAGTCGTCGTAGTTCTCGCCGTGGGCGGCGATCCACGCTTGGTCGACCCCGTCGAGTTTCCTCACTGCGTGGCACAACCCGAGGGCCAGCGCTCCATCGGTGCCCGGCAGCAGTGCGATGTGTTCGTCGGCTCGTTGAGCGGTTCGGGTACCCACCGGATCGACGGCCACGATGTGCGCCCCGCTGTCCCGGGCCCGCTGAACGAAGGGCCAGAAGTGTTGGCTGGTCACAAGGGTGTTCGCTCCCCACAGCAACACGGTGCCGGCGTCGACCACGTCTTCGGGGTCCATCCCGTTGGCGAAGCCCTGTGTGTAGAGCAGGCCGACGTGGCCGCTGATCGAGCAGATCGTGCCCAGATGGTTCGAAGCTCCGAGCGCGTTCATGACCCGTGCCCCGGCCGGTAGACCCGACCCCTGAACAGCGCCCACGTTGCCGGTGCCGGTGTAGGGCCAGATCGCCTGCCCACCGACCCGATCCCGGACTTCGATCAGCCGAGCGGCGATGTCGGCGAGGGCTTCGTCCCAGCTCACACGTTCGAAACGGCCTTCCCCCTTTGGGCCGACCCGTTTCAGCGGGTGCAGGATTCGAGAGTGGTCAGCGGCGAACTCGAGCCACGGGTTCACCTTTTTGCACAGGCCGCCATCGGTGAAGGGGTGAGCGGGATTGCCGCGGAGCTTTGTCGCGTGACCGTCGTCGTCGACGGTTACGATCCAGCTGCATCCGTCGGGACAGTCGAGCGGGCAGGCCCCGATCACATCACGCATTTCTCCAGTGTGCCTGGCTGCGCCACACACGCCGCCCGCCGTTCAAGGGACAGGTGGCGGCGCGTGGCTGAGAACGCCTGCCCCTCGGTTGCGGGTCGCAAGGCTCATGCAGCTAGCTGCCGGGGCTACCTACGTTTGCCTGCAACCAGAGGGTGGACCGGCGACGTAACCTCCCGCGTGTTCGGGAGGAGAGCGTGAAACCATTCGGGTATCGGCCGGAGCTTGACGGCCTGCGCACCATCGCGGTGTACGTCGTGGTCGCCTATCACAGCGGGCTCTCGTTGTTCAGCAACGGGTATCTGGGGGTCGACGTCTTCTTCGTGCTGTCGGGGTTTCTCGTCACCAACGTGCTCCTCAATGAACTGCACGAGCGGGGTGAGATTCGGCTTCGTAGGTTTTTCGCCCGGCGCATCCGGCGGCTCCTCCCCGCTGGCCTGGTCACGATTCTGCTAACCGTCGTCGCGTTGCGGTTCGCCACCGAAACAAGCGAGCGCATTGGCGTGCAGTCAGACGCCAGATCTGCAGCGCTCTGGTTCGCCAACTTCAACGCGGTCGACCGCATCCGTGACGGCCTCGTCAACCCCAGCCCGCTCTTTCACTTCTGGTCGCTGTCGATCGAGGAGCAGTACTACCTCGTTTTTCCGGCCATCGTTCTGGCGCTCTGGACGGCCCGTCGCCGACGCTTGGACGTCATGTGGGTTGTGCTCGCCGGTGCGGCGGCGCTGGGTGCGTTGGCTCAGGTGGCGTTCAATCAGGCCGACCCGACGGCGGCCTACTACTTCACCCATCTGCGGATTTATCAGATGCTCGCCGGCGCCGCGCTTGCCGTCACGTTGAACGACCGGCCGAACCTTGTTCCCAACTTGCCCGGAGCGGTCCCGACGGCTGCGTTGGGCGCGGTCGTGGTGCTCACCCTCGGCGGCGCCGAGTTCCTCAGCCCCTCGTTGCGCGGGGTCCTCACGACCGGGTTGATCGTGGTGGTTCTGCACGGACTGATGCACGACGATTCCTGGATCAAGCGTGCGTTGTCGGCGAAGCCGATGGTCTACCTCGGGGGTCTCTCCTACGCGGTGTACCTGTTCCACGTACCGATTGGCGTAATCACCGACTACGCCGTCGGTGCAATGAACCCGTGGCCGAAGCTCGTCTACACAGCCGTTGTCTCGACCGTGCTCGCCGCCATCAGCGCGTCGATTCTCGAACGGCCGGTACGGGTGAATCCGATTCTCGACCGGTACCCGGGTGGCGTGATCGCCGCCGGACTCAGCTCGTCGGCGTTGGTTGGCCTCACCATCGTTCCCTTGGTGCTCTAGTCCTCACAGTTGGCCGCCGGGTTGGATGACCTCGCGGCCGGTCAGGAACCTGAATTGGCTCCGCAGCTGTACCTCGTCGGGCAGCCCGATTCGGTAGAGGTTCAACGGCCGGTCGAGCAGACCCCACGCAATCGTTTCCGCAGCATGCTCGCGTGCCTGGTCAGCCCAATCGAAGGTGCGGTCCTCCCACACTTCGAGGCCGAGCCGGTTCGTGAAGGTGGCGCGATCGCTGTCGGTGAGGTTCTCGTACATCCATACGTGGGCTAGCTCGTGGAGCAGGATGTGTTTGGGCCGGATGGCCAGTGATGCGCAATCGTCGACCGTGCACTGCCCGGTCTCGTCGAAGCAGAGGTACAACCGCCACCCGTCGTCGGTGAGCATCGATCGCCCGAGCACTTCATCGCACAGCTCCAGGTGACGGGTGAACGTGATCGACTCGGGTGCCGGCATCGCCAGCCCTGCTTGCTCGAATCGACCTAGCGCCCACCGAAGCGCGGACTCGAGTTCATCGGTCCCGTTGTACACATTGATCCGTGCGCCGTTCACTTGGATCCAACCGGTGACCGTCACGAGATCCTCGACACTGATCAGCGTTTCATCGACCCGTAGCTCCCTCCCTTGCCACCAACCTCCGGGGAGTTCGTCGTCGGGCACGCACCGGCGGGCCTGATCGATCGTGCGGAATCGTTCTTCTGACACGATCGTGCCATTCGACATGGTCAGCAAGACTGCGAGCTCACCCGGGCATCCGGTTCCGTCATCCCCGTCGACCACAACGACCAGGCCGTCGAGAATGAAGTAGCTCGAGCCCAGCGGGTAGACCGCCGAGGTGCCGTCGGGCAACTGGCTGATCCTCCAGGTCGTGGCTGACTGGGTCTCTCGCACCAAATCGAGCTCGGGTAGTCCTGCGGTTCGTATTCCGGCGATCGAGTCGACGTAGGTGGCGCCTTCGGCATACACATCGCTGAGTTCGATCGAGGGATCTGACCAGGCGTCCACCCACCAGGCCGCGAGTTCGTCGGCCTCGAAGGGCTCCACGAACGAGGGCCGCCGTTCCCTGAATGCCTCGCTCGAGAACGCCGACACCATCTTCTTTCCGCCGTGCATCCCGATCGGGTCGAGAATATTCACAATTTGGGCTGGTGTCGCCGTGATGTCGGTCGTGTCCATTCCGGACGGGCCCCAGTCGAGGTAGATCTGGAAGACGACCCCGTCGGTACTGATGAACGCCGGTCCCATCGGGACCGCCGCATCGCTTCGGGGCGGCAGGACACTCAACATGAACGAGAATGCCCCTTCGCCGGTTTCGATCGGAATTGCCGGAACCATCGACTGGAAGTCAAACTCCACATTTGGGTCCCAGAAGTATCGGTACGCCGAGCCGCCCATCTGCGACGGCAGCTCCAGGAGTGCAGCGGTCCAGACCTTGGCCTCCTCGGCCCACAGCTGGCCGTCGCGTGATGCCATGAACGTCGGTGTGGTGGGAGCGTCGGGGACTCGGCTCGCGACCGTCTCGCCGGCGCACGATGCGGCCAGTAGAGCTGCGGTTACGAAGACCGCGAGAACTCGAAGCGGTGGGCTTTTCACACTTCTACAGTGCTCCGCATCCGTTTCTGAGCGCCAGAGGACGACGTCACCGCCGCACCCCCTTTTTTGACCGACTCGGACACAGCGTCGTTGGATCGAAATCGCCCACGTTGGGCGGTGCACAGACCTCAGAATGTAACGGGGGAGAGCTTGGGGACGAGGTCGGCTGCCAGCTACGATCTACGGCCGTGTCCGAGTTCTTGCGCCAGTACCTTTTGGTTGCCGTTTTTGGTGCTGCCGCCTTCGGTCTCGTGGGCACCTTCATCGGTCTGGCGTCGATCTTTCGGCCGTCGCGACCGACCGTCGGAAAGATCGAAAACTACGAGTCCGGTGTAGACCCGGTCGGCGCCCACTGGGGTCAGTCGCAGATCCGGTATTACATCTTTGCCCTGCTCTTCGTGATGTTCGACGTCGAGGCTGTCTTCATCTTTCCTTGGGCGGTCAGGCTCGAGGCGTTCGGCTGGTTCGGGCTGGTCGAGATGACCATCTTCATCTTCATCCTCACCCTCGGTCTCGCCTACGCCTGGCGAAAAGGAGTCCTTCGATGGGCCTAGTCGAATCCGGCCGTGTGCCCAAGCCCCTTACCACGCTGCTCAACATGAGTCGCAAGTACAGCTTGTGGGTCTATCAGTGGGGCCTCGCCTGCTGCGCTATCGAGATGGGAGCGGCCTTCGGCTCACCCCGCTACGACGTGATGCGCCTCGGCGTCATCCCATTGCCGGCCAGTCCCCGTCAAGCCGACTTCGTGTGCGTGTCCGGCACCGTGACCGACAAGATGGCCCCGGCCGTTCGGCGCCTGTACGAACAGATGCCAGAGCCAAAGTACGTGATCAGCATGGGATCGTGCGCCAACTGCGGCGGCCCCTACTGGGACAGCTACTCGGTGACCAAGGGCGTCGACCAGATCATCCCGGTCGACGTGTACGTTCCCGGCTGCCCGCCCCGGCCCGAGGCTCTGCTCGAAGGGATCGTGCTCCTGCAAGAGATGATCCAGAACGAAGACATGGCCGAGAAGTGGAAGGGTGATCCGCTTGCCGTCGTCAGCTGACACCGAAACCGACGAACAGGTAGAGGTGGTCGATCACGCCAGGACTGCCCTGCTCGACGCACTTCGGACCGACCTCGGCGACGCGCTGGTCGAGGATGCGCTGGTTCCCGGCGTCGATCTCACCGTCCGGATCGCCACCAGCTCCTGGGGCGATACTGCGGCCTACCTCCGCGAGCGGCAGCGTTTTCGTTTCTTCGACTTCATCAGCGCGATCGACTGGATGCCCTCACCGTTCGGTCGTTCGATGGATGCCGCGGTCGATGCCGCCGACGACGCCGACGATGAGGCTTCCGGAATTGTCACCGGTCTGGCCGGAGGCGATACCCGGTTCCAGGTGTTCGCCCGGGTCTACAGCCTCACCACCAACATCGGGCTCACGCTCAAGACCGACGTCGGTGACGACATGACCGTTCCATCGTGGGTGGATGTGTATCCCGGCGCCGAGTGGCACGAGCGGGAATCGTGGGAGATGTTCGGCATCAACTTCGCCGGGCACCCCGGCCTCCGGCCGCTCTACCTGCCCACCGACTTCGAGGGCAACCCGCTGCGCAAGGACTTCCCGCTTCTGTCTCGGCTGATCAAGCCGTGGCCCGGCATCGTGGATGTCGAGCTGATGCCCGAGGTTGATGAGCCTGACGCTCAGGCCAACGAGGGGTCAGACCCCGTTGTGTCCGATTCCGCACCAGCGGTGGCAGCACCCGAACCTGCTCCCGCGGTTGAGGATGCTGTCACGGTGGAGGAAGCCCCCGTTGTGGAGGAAGCCTCGGAGCCCGCTCCGCCGGCCGAGCCGGTTGGTGAGGAAACCGACGCCGCCGACATCTCCGGCATTCCAGAACACCTGTTGAAGCGAAGCCGAGAAGCCAAGGGAGACGCCGAATGACCGCCGTGAGCGATCGCCGTCAGCTGGCCTACGTTGCCTCCCAGGCGGCCGAGGCCCGCGTCAACCTCGAACTCGAAGCAGAGGGCATGACCCTCAACATCGGGCCCCAGCACCCCGCCACCCACGGAACCCTTCGTATCGTCGCCCGCCTCGATGGCGAGCAGGTGATCGAAGCGGAACCGATCTTGGGCTACATGCACCGAGGCTACGAAAAACTCACCGAAGTGCGCACCTACCCTCAGGTCACGACCCTGGTCAACCGGATCGACTGGCTGGGAAGCTTCGCCAACGAAGTCCCCTTCATCCTGGCGTGCGAGCAACTGATGGAGATCGAGGCGCCGCCCCGGGCTCAATACATCCGCACGATCCTGTTCGAGATGGCCCGCATGGCCCACCTCACGCTGTTCCTCGGCGACCTCGGCGTGCAGCTCGGTGCGCTCACCCCCGTGTTCTACGCCTTCAGAGATCGCGAGCATGTGCTCAACCAGATCGAATCGGCAACCGGCGGACGGTTCCACCCGAACTTCGACCGCATCGGCGGCGTCAAGGACGACCTGCCGGCCGGCTGGATCAGTGAGACCCGCACCTCAGTTCGCAAAATTCGAGAGTTCTGCGACACGATCGAGGGTCTGCTGTTCGGCAACGAGATCTTCGAGGCCCGCACCCGAGGCATCGGCGTCATCCCCGCCGACGTTGGCCTGAGCTATGGCCTGTCCGGAGCCAACATCCGCGGCTCGGGCGTCGACTGGGACCTGCGACGCGACCAACCTAACGGCCTCGTGTACGACGAAGTTGACTGGAAGGTGTGGACCCATCCCGACGGCGACTCGTTCGCTCGCAGCTGGGTACGCCTGCAAGAGGTGCGCGAGAGCTGCCACATCGTGGAACAGCTGCTCGACAGCATTCCCGAGGGCCCGATCATGGCCAAGGTGCCTCGCATCATCAAGGTGCCCGAGGGCGAAGCCTACGTGGCCACCGAGAACCCCCTTGGAGAGATGGGCTACTACGTGGTCTCCCAAGGCGATCTGACACCGTTCCGGGTGAAGATCCGGTCGGCCAGCTTCTCCAACCTGTCAATCGCCCCGTGGGTGTTGAAGGGGACTTTTGTTCCCGACGTCATCACTATCCTCGCCAGTCTGTACTTCATTCTGGGGGACATCGACCGTTGATCTCGCTGCTGCAAAACCCGATCCTCGCGGTCGATGTAGGGGCCTTCGAATGGGTCTTCAAGGTCCTCGGCGTGCTCGCCGTCGTCCTGTTGCCGGCGGGTACCACGGTGTACCTGTACCTGTTCAAGATGGTCTCGTTCATGCAGTCTCGGCTCGGCCCGATGGAGGCCGGACCGTACGGAACGATGCAGCTGCTGGCCGAGGTAGGCAAGAACCTACAAAAAGAAGACATCTTCCCGGCTAAGGCCGATCGCACGATTTTTGCGTTGGCGCCCTATGTGGTGCTCACCAGCACCTTCTTGTTGGCGCTGGTGGTGCCGTTCGGGCCCGAGGCGGGCTTCGCCTCGCTCGATACGGGCTCGTTCGACGCCCGCAACTTCGACGGCGCCGGCGTGTTCTACGCCATGGCCGTCACCAGCATCAGTGTGGTCGGCATCTTGATGGCCGGCTGGGCCAGTGCCTCGAAGTACTCCTTGATGGGTGGCCTCCGCGCTGCCGGTCAGCTGATCGCCTACGAGCTGCCCTTGATCCTGGCCATCGTCGGCGTTGTCATCCAAGCCGGAACGCTCAGCCTCCAGGGAATCGTGTACGCCCAGTACGAGACCGAGATCTTCGGATTCGGCGGGCTTGGGCTGCCGTTCATCCTCACCCAGTTCGTCGGCTTCCTGATCTTCATGATCGCCGTGCAGGCCGAGCTGACCCAGGCCCCGTTCGACATGCCGATCGCCGAGTCCGAACTGGTGTCGGGTTACCTCACCGAGTACTCGGGCTTCCGCTTCCTCATGTTCTTCATCGGCGAGTTCGCCACCGCAGCGATCTTCGGCTTCTTGGCCTCGGTCCTGTTCCTCGGCGGCTGGACGGTGCCGCCGTTCCTGGTCGATCTGCTCGGGCTCGACATCAACAGCAACTGGTTCAACTTCATAGGCCCGCTCGTGATGGCCACCAAGATGTTGGTGCTCACGTTCATCATCTATTGGGTCCGGTTCACCTACCCGCGGTTCCGGGAAGACCAGCTCCAGAAGTTCGCCTGGAAGGTGCTGATCCCGGTCTCACTCGTCAACATCGCCGCGACAGGCGTACTCAAGGTGGCGTTCTGATGGCCTCCACTCGCCTCCAGTGCTGCGTGGCGAACGCTCGCGTAGTGGGACCGTTCTCTGGGCTCGATCGTGACCGACTTCGGTCGGGTCGCTTCGGCACTCGCTCCGCTCGAACAATCTACTCACGTCGTGCGTGCAGCCTTGCTGGCGCGGCGGCAGCCTCACGGGGGTTCTCATGGGTTTAGTGCCGGGTGTTGTTTCGGGTCTTGGAATCACGCTGAAAGAAGTGGTCAAGACTGTCACCAAGGGTGCGGAGACGGTTCAGTATCCCCATGAGAAGGAAGAGCCGGCACCCCGCGCCCGTGGCGTCATCGCTCTGCACGAAGACAACTGCACCTCGTGCATGCTGTGCGCCCGCGAGTGCCCCGACTGGTGCATCTATATCGAAGGCCACAAAGAACTGGCCCCGCCCCGCCGGCATTGGCTCGCCCAACTGATTCAGCAAAGCCGATCGCTCTGGCGTCTGGTGCGGGTCGAATGCGACGAACCGTCCCGGGTGGTGTGGACCGAGGTGGACCTGACCGGTGTGCCCCTGGCCGCGC
>CAJHZE010000350.1_pt1 | contig 13665 bp, 16 predicted proteins | sample 9198921 | NCBI WGS metagenome assembly CAJHZE01 (sample SAMEA7708380, study PRJEB35096) | sediment metagenome | biome: marine neritic benthic zone biome [ENVO:01000025]; feature: sediment [ENVO:00002007]; material: shallow marine sediment [ENVO:03000034] sea grass bed [ENVO_01000059] ... | reverse complement strand
TGAAGTCACGGGTCCGGATGTTGATGTGGCTGTCGGCCGTGCTGGCCGTGGCGGTCATCGGACTGGGCGCATGGCTCATCTTCGACGGCGAGGGTGACGGCACCGCCGACCTCACGCCGACCCAGGAGCAGATGCTGGAGACGGTGGATGCGTACCTGGAGGCGTGGAACGACGGTGACGGGCCTGCCGCAGTGGCTCTGATGAGCCAGTCTGCGTACCACGACAACTTCACCACCCGGTACTACGCGAACCCCACCGGTAGCCAAGGATCGCTCGAGCGTCTCGTCGACTCGGCCGACAACCTCGGCTTCTCCGTGGAGCGGACCGACGTCACGTTCATCGGTCCGTGGGTTGTGAGCACCGAACGTCGTCCGGTGAACTCGCCGAACGAGACGATGAGCCTCTTCTACATGTCTGCCGACGGCACGCAGATTGTCCGTCATCTGGCCCTGTGAGCCAGACCAACTGAGGGCGACATTCCCAAACTCGGCCGGGGGCAGAGGCCTCCGGCCGAGCTTCGTCCTGGAACAGAGTTGGGCCGACTGCTGTTGGTCTGTGGCATGACCACGATCACCGCAGAACAGGTTGGCGACTACCGGATCGACATCTCCAATGGCACGCACGTATGGCGCGCCGATGAGCCGATGGATCTCGGCGGTGACAACACCGGCCCGAACCCGTACGACTACCTGCTCGGTGCGCTGGCCTCATGTACCGCGATCACGCTCACGATGTATGCCAAACGCAAGAACATCAAGATCGACTCGTTGTCGGTGAGCTACACCTTCGACCGGGTACACGCCGACGACTGCGGCAAGTGCGACGACGAGTCGTCAGGGATGATCGACCGTGTGACCTCCGAGATCTTCCTCGACGGCGATTTCGACGACGCCACCCGGGCCCGCCTCGAACAGATCGCTCAGCGCTGCCCGGTGCACAAGACCCTCGAGCGCGGCATTCACTTCGAAGAGACGGTGAACGTCGGCTAGCTGAGCGCCACCCGTTGGGCCGACCGAACCGCGTCGATGTCGATGTAGCAGCCCTGCAGGTGCCGAGTGGTCGTGGTCTCAAAGGCAGTGCGGGCGTGCAATACCCGGCGGTTGTCGAACAGCACCACATCGCCGGCAGCGAGACCGACCTCGATCACGCTGTCGTCCGATTCCACGAGCTCACAGAAAACCGCATATGCGTCGTAAAACTCGTCGGCGATCGCGGAGTCGGGTGCCTCCATGCTGCGGTGGTTGAGACGGACCGCAGCGACGTGGCCGTCGACATCGAGTTCGATCAAAGGCGCACGATGGTGCAGATGGACGCCGGGGTCGACGAAACGAAAGTCGACCGCGGTCGTGGTGAGAAGATCGAACGCGTCGGGACGGTGACGCCGAAGCGTTGCGGCGGCGGCGAACCCATCGGCGAATCGAGACAGCCCACCGGTGGTGGCCGGCGCGAGGCAGTGGAGGATCTGCACGGTTGGAGCCGGGTCGCGATAGGGGTTGTCGGTATGGAGCGGTAGCCCGAGCGACGAGTAAGCCAGGTTGTTCGGATCCGCCACCGACTTGACGTCGAACAGTTCGCCGTAGTTGGTGGTCCTCACGAAGCCGATGCGACGGGCGAATTCGAGCACCGAGCCGGGCTTCGGATCGAGCTCCGACGCCCGGGCGACGCCATGGACCACCAGGTCGTGCACAACGTCAGACAGGTCGCCATCGGATGGGTGTGACGTGATGCGATGGTCGGATCCCCACAGCACCTTTTCCGGGCTCGGTGCACGGACCTCGCTGGCGAGCTGAACGGCGTGAGAGCGCCCATCGCGGTGGGTGATGGTGCGGTGCCCGGTGCGGGTCCAGTCGGTCAGTTCGGCTGCGCTCAACAGGTGCTGGCCGCTGGTGGCATCTCGGCATTCGGTACACACGCACGCGTCCCGAAGCCAGGTGGCGCTGAGCGGTGGGTGGCGAAGAACTGATGCGAGGCATTCCCGGTAGTCATCCGATCCGGGCACGGTCGCGTGTGCAACTTTGCCAGCGTCATCGAGGCGGCGCAGCTCGATCGCCTCGTGAGCCCACGGTTTGTGCAGAAACGCCTCGGTCTGTGCAGCGTCGAACGGTCCGCCCTGTTCTGCCAGCGACGCGATCGAGGCCTCGCTCAGGTCGTAGTCGGGATCGGTAGCCACGAGATAGCGCTTGGCTTCCACGTGCAGCCGGATCGGTTCCACCACACCTGCTGGCAGGATCTGCTGCAGAGCCAGGGCACCGGCGGCGGCGTGGTCGGGACACCCCCACGCACCGACCTCGCCCATCAGATGGCCCACGTCGTGCAGCAGCGCCGCGATGACCAATTCGTCGGGGGCACCGGCGGCGACCGCCGCCGAGGCAGCCTGGAGGGAGTGATCGGCCATGTTCACCCGCTCCCCATAGGAGTGAGCCGCCATCTCATCGACCAACCCGAGCAGATGGTCGACCAGGTAGATCTCGGTTCCAATAAGTGGGGCGCCCGACCACGCCACCGGCGCGTCGAAGCCGCCCAGCTGGGCGACGGTCGGAGCCACATCGAGAATCGATGCCGAATCGAGGTGGGTGCACTCATCGACGCCGGCGGCTCGAACGACCAGGAAGGTTTCGAGATCCTCGGCGCGGCTTTGAACGTGGTCTTGACCGTGGCCGCCGTGGTCGGTTGTCACGATCACTGCGCTGTCGCCGACGACGTCGAGCAGCTTCCCGAGCGCTCGATCGGATCGGCGCAGTGCATCGAGGTATTGATCCGATCCCCAGCCGTGATCGTGCCCGGCGAGATCGGGAGACACGAGATAGGCAAACGCAACATCGGGGCGTTCGCCCAACACCGTTGCCGCCGCTGTTGCGATGCGGTTGTCATCGTCGGAGCCGTAGCCGCTGTTGAGGAAGTAGCGGGTGTCGAGGGCGTCGGGCTCCACGATGTCGGCAACGGGTGTCCAGTTGAGCAGAGCCGCGGTTGTGAGCCCGGCCTTGCGGGCTGCGTAGAGAAACGATGGCCACTCGTCGCTCAGCTGCCCCGTTGTGTTGTCGATCGTGCCGTGCACGGCCGGGTCGATCCCTCGGAGTAGCGAGGTGTGGGCCGGCCGGGTGATCGACGGGTACACGGTGGAAGCGGTCCAGCACGACGCACCGTTGCGGCCCAGCCGGCACAGGTTGGGCATCACCTCGGGTGTCACGAATCGAGGCGCCACCCCGTCGATCGAAACCACGGTGACCCGCTGGGGGCTCATCGCCAAACGCTACCGCACGAAGCGGTGGCAGATAATGCTCGGTGAATTAGAGCTTCGGACCGACCCAGGCGATCGTGTTCATCGGGATGAGCCAGTTGCTGCCCTGGGGGTCGGTGATCTCCACATGGCTCTCGGTGACGGCTTTCAGGTCGCCCAGCACCGCAGCTCCGGTAACCCGGCCGACCGTGCAACGTTCGCCTCTGGTCCACAGCTCCCGCAAGCGAGCAATCAATGTGGCCGGCTCGCCGGTGTCGACGCCGCGGGTCTCGCCCGGCATGTCGATGTAGCGGAACGACATGACCCGGTCGAGATGCACACAGAAGTGGGCGCCCCCGATCGTCTCGATGGTGGCGATCTCACCCGACACATGGGAGACACGGCCGCGGATCTGGCGATCGGCGGCCTCGGCTACTACTTCGTAGCTCCGATTGCCGAGCTGCATGAGCCGGTGGTCGAGCGGTGTCGACGCCGCCTCGGTTTCTGCGACCGCGTCTTCGACGTCCTCCATGTAGGCCCGCCGCTCGACGTGCAGCTCCTGCACGGCACGTTCGATGTCGGGCGTCACCTCTCCGGCCATGGTCGCTCGCGCCGGGGGAGTGGGAAAAATATCAGTCATCGCTTTTCTATCGGCCCAAACCGTCGTTGACCTTGAAACAAAAAACCGAGAGTGGCAACTAGTCCTTGGCTGCCCGGGCTGCCTTCTTCTTGGCCTCTTCGGCGGGGTCGACGGTGTTGGCCTTGAGGGTCTCGATAATTTGATCGCGGCTGTAGTGGAACTTGCGACTTCCGGCCAGGCGACTCGCCGGCAGCCGTCCGTCTCCGGCCATGTTGAGCACCGTGCGCACGTTGAGGTCGAGCATCTCAGCCACCTGGGCGGTGGTGAGAATGGCGGGGTAGTTCTCTCGTACGGCGTCGAAGCCATCACCGGTGTCACTCATGCCCTCATTATGACTCACGGTTACCTTTGTTTCCATCCGTTGCGTCAGAAATCTCGTGGCCCGAAGTCGAGCGTGGGCGATTGTGAGCAGTCGCGCTAGGTCGTCCGGTCGTTCGTGCATGGTTCGGTAGAGCACGGTTGTAGCAAGCTAAATAAATCTATATACATTTGAATACGGTTACGTTCTGTTGCTACCCTTCACGGAATGTGGCGGCGTGAAGAACCTCCAGCCTCTGACCAGGGGATGCGGCAGGGCCCTAGCTTCAGCGGAATGGCTTTGCCGACGCGCCTTCCAGCCCGGTTCACGCTGGCCCATGGTCTGATGATCCTTACCGGCCTGCTCACGTTCGTGCTTGTCAACAGCGCCCTTGCCGATCGCCGGGAAACTGCGACGGTATACCTCGCCACCGAGCGGGCCGTAGCCGGGCAACCGATGACACCGGTAGCAGCTCAGGTCGCGCTCGACACTCCGGGGCTTGAGCTGTTTGCGACGCGCGCTCAGCTCGAAGAGCTGGTCCTGGCCCGGTCGCTACCGGCGGGCCAGCCGATCATGAGTTCGGACCTGGTGAAAGGAGGCGACGTGCGGTTCCGCACCATCGCGCTCCCGGTCGACTCCTACCAGATCACCGGGCTGGCCCTCGACCGAAACGATCGGGTCGACGTGGTCGGATTCGACGGGGATGACACCCCGCTCTACCTCGCCACCGACCTCGTGGTCGAAGCGACCTCGCCTGCTTCCAGCGAGGGCCTGGGTGGCCTGTCCGATACCTACATCACGGTCAGGGTGAACGACGTCCAAGCGCTCCAACTCAGCAAGGGTCAGCTCAACGGGCCTCTGCAGCTGGTTCGAAGTACGGGCGCAGCACCGATCACGGCGATCTTGATGGGAGCGGCACCGGAGGTCGTCGACGAATCAGCCGGGGTCGAAGCACCATGAGACCGGTGCTCGTCGCCGCCGCCCTCAGCAATCGTGACTGGCGTCCTGCGCTTCAGCGTCATGTCCGAGACCACGAAGCAGACGTTGTTGTCGAGCTGGTGCGAGACCGCCACCAGGCTCGAGCTCAAGACGTCGACATCGTGGTGGTCGACGACGACACCAGCTGGGTCTCTGCGGCCGTCGTTGCTTCCTTGATCGAAGCCGGCAAGCGGGTGGTCGGCATCTTCGACCCTGCCGAAGCCGACGGCTACGGCGAACAATTTCTGCGGTCGCTGGGTATCGACCTGGTCGTTCCCGCCGACCTTCCGACCGAGGCCCTGATCGCGTTTTTGCGTCAGCATCGCCCCGATCGTGAACAGACCGCCCAGGACGCCGCCGCGCTTGAAGATCTCGACGACCGTATCCCTGGGCCGCAGCGTCGGATCGTCGCCGTCGGCGGTCCTTCAGGTTCGGGCGTCACCGAGGTGGCGGTCGGGCTCTGCCAGCTTCTTGCCGGCGAGTCAACGATCCTGGTCGACACCGATGAGAACCACCCGGGGATCTCTCGACGACTCGGTCTCAACATTCATCCTCACATCGTCACGGCCACAGATCTCGTGCGCCGTGGGAGCTCCGCAGCGGAAGCATCCGAGCCACTGTCGGCCTGCCTCGCCCGGCCGGCCATCTCGCCTCAAGAGCTGCCTTTCGACGTGATCTCCGGCTTGGCGTCGCGCGACGATTGGTCGCTTCTTCGGGCCGACGAGGCGGTGGCGCTTCTCGACCTGTTGTCCCAGCGTTGGCGCAACGTGGTCGCGAAGGTTGGCTCAACCCTCGACGACCTCCCTGGAACCCAGCGCTACGAGGTGAGTCGACAGGTGCTTCGGAGAGCCGAGCGAATCATCGCCGTCACCCACGCTTCACCGACGGGGCTCCTTCACTTCGTCGATTGGCTCGTCGAGGCGGTACCTCTAGCCGGCGATGCTCCCGTCGACGTCGTTGTCAACAAGGCTCCTGCGAATCCAGCCATGCGCGGCGAGATAGAGACCGAACTGGTCAACATCACCGGCGACCGCATGAATTCGCTGTTGTTCGTGCCGGCTGACAAGCGGGTGGAGCGCGCTGCGTGGGATGCGACCCTCGTGTCGAAGGGCCCGTTTCTCCGCCACCTCAGCGGCTTGCTGGGGACGGTTCCCAGTCGTCTTGGGTGGCGCAATGTGACGGTCGCCGAGCGGCAAACGAAGGCTGCCTGATGTCTGTCGCCGGCGTCGATGCTTACGAAGAGTTGCGCCACCAGGCCCTCGAGGCACTTCGGATCCGAAGCATCGATTTACGCGACATCGGTGAGGTCAAGACGCTGGTGCAGCAACTTGTCAACCAGTACCAGGCCGACGCAACAAGTGGAGGGAGTCGTCGCCCGCCGTCGGACACCGCCTCGTTGATGCGCAGGCTGACCCGGAGCCTGCTCGAATACGGACCGCTCACCCCATTCCTCGATGGCTCTCTCGACTTCGAAGAACTGATCGTTCACGGCTCCAACGTGATGTACATCGACACCGACGGCCGAATGCTCGCCTGGCCGGATCCGGTGAGCGAAGAAGAGGTCACCCATGTGGTGCACAAACTCCTGGCCACCATCGGGCAGGCGGTCGACGAAAGCCGACCGATGATTCAGGCTCAGATCCTCGGCGGCACCGCCCGCATCGGCGTGGTGGTACCTCCGATCGCCGATTCGATCGACGTGACCATCCGGCGGTATCTGTCCAAACGAGAGACGTTCAGCGAGCTCATCGAGTGGGAAGCGATCAGCCGTCCCGCCGCCAACTTGTTGAGTGCGGCGATGGCGACCCCGACCGGAGTCATCGTCACCGGACAGCCCGGCTCTGGCAAGACCACCCTCATCAACGCCATGCTCAGGGCAGCACCGTCGACCCTGCGCGTCATCGCTTGCGAGGACACCCCTGAGGTTTCGGTTGAACACCTCCACGCCGCACGCTGGAAGACCCGTCAGGCCGGTCCGGACGGATCGAACGAGGTCACACTCCGAGACCTGGTGAGGATCTCGCTCGGAATGCGGCCCGATCTGATCGTCGTCGGTGAGGTCCGCGGGTCGGAGGCCTACGAACTCACCCGGGCCGGAAACGCCGGCGCGGGCATGCTCAGCACAATCCACGCCAACAACGCACGGCAAGGACTGCAGGCGCTCGTATCCACGGCGGTGATGGCCGGCCCCAACGTGGCCCCGGAACAGATCAGGTCGGTGTTCTCCAGCATCGTCGATCTGGTAGTGCACACCGCCAAGGAGCCCGCAGCCGCGATGACCGGCGGGGTCGGGGGTCGGCGAAAAATCATGGAAATCGTGGCAGTGCCACCGATGCAGTCCGACGAATTCGACTTCACCACCGAGCCGATCTTCAAGCGCGAATCCTTCGATCACGAGCTGCGTTGGACCGGTGCCCCGCTCCCTCACGACCTCGAACAACGACTCGACCTGGTGCTGGCCCCGGCCGGCCTCACCGCGGGAGCGATTCTGAACGGCACGGGAATGATGGCATGACCCTTCTCGCAGCGCTATGCGCCGGTCTGTTCGCCTACCTCAGCCTCGGGGCCCTCGTCGGTGTGACGCCCCGGTTCTTGCTGCGCACGCCATCGGGCGAACGTCAACGGCGGGATCGGGCCCAGGACTGGCTCCATCAAGCCGGCGCCCATGTGACGCCGTTCCAGTTCTTCGCGGTCTCCATCGGCATGGCGATCATCGTCGCGCTCTTTGTGCAGGCCATCACACGGGTCGCCCCGCTGTCGTTCGTGGGCGGAGGCCTGGCTCTGTGGATCCCGCGGTCGTTCTACAGCCGGCGGCGCAACAAGATCGCCCAGGCTCGCATCAACGCGTGGCCCGACGCGCTGCGCGACCTCATCGCACATCTGAAGTCGTCGTTGTCGGTTCACGCTTCGTTGGCCGAACTAGGGCGCAGCGGGCCACCGGTGCTGAGGCCGTATTTCAACCGCTATGCCGGGCTCGCCGCCACGTTGGACCAACGCACCGCACTCGAAGTGGTGCGCGAGGAACTGGCCGACCCGGTGAGCGATCGGGTCCTCGAGATCATCCTCGTCGCATTCGACCAGGGCTCAGCGGTCGTGATCGACATCCTTGCCGATTTGGCGGAGGCCACTGCTGGCGACATCGCCCTGCGAGACGAAATCCAGACAGCTCAACTCGAAGTTCGCATCGAAGCCCGCAGCGCCGCTGTGCTTCCGTTCCTGGTCCTGATCATGATGATCGCGACCTCGCGCGACTACGCCGGCTTCTACCGAAGCGCCGGCGGATGGTTGGTGATTGCGGTCGGAGGTCTGCTCTGCATGGGTGGCCTGTTGGTGATCAACCGATTGGGGCGGGTACCGACCGAACAGCGCATTCTCGCCGCCGGTGGCAGCCCATGAGCATCAGTTTCATCGCCGCCGTGGCGTCGGCCGGGTTCGTTGCGCTCGTTTCTCGTGCGTTGGTACCGCCAAGGCGGTTGCTCGCCGGCCGGGTGCGTCCCTACGCGGCTCTGTCGCGATCCCGGCTCGGCACCGGGTACGCCGATGTTTCCGTTGCCACCCTCACCCAGCACGACGATCGAACTCCGATCGGCAGGGTATTCGGGCCGCTCCTGTCCCAGTGGGCCGAACAGCTCGGATCGATTGTCGATGCCGCCGATCACGACACATTGCGAAGGCGTCTTCGGAACGCCGGATTCGCAGACACCGATCCTGCTCAGTACCGCATGCGACAGCTCGCCCACACCGTCGGTGGAGTGGCCGGCGGAGCGGCGCTCGGACTCTTCCTTCGGAGCATCCCGCTCGCCTTTCTGTTCATGGTGTGCCTCGGACTCTTCGGTGCCACCTATCAACGCAGCCGGTTGACCGCCGCCTCCGAACGTCGCTCCGCCCGTATGCGCAGCGAGGTCTACACCGTCGCCCAGTTGCTCGCCGTGCGGCTACGAACCGGGAGCGGACCGGTCGACGCAGTGCGGTCGGTCTGTCAAATGGCTCGTGGGCCGGTCGTGGCTGAACTTGCCGAAGCACTGTCGTGGATCTCGTCGGGCGTGAACGCCCAGCGAGCCTACGACAAATTGGCCGAGGCAACCGACGAGGTCGCGGCCGCTCGCCTGTATCGCCTGCTGGCGGCTTCGTCCAACAGCGGTGGTGACGTCGCCGGTTCGCTGCTCTCGGTCGCCGAGGATCTGCGGGTCGAACGAAAGCAAGATCTCGCCCGCGCCGCAGTGAAACGCCGTACCGCGATGCTGATCCCGCTTCTGCTCTTCATTACGCCCGTGATGATCCTGTTCGTCGCAGTTCCGCTACTGCCCATGATCTTCGGCACCTTCTAGTGCCGTCGAACCCCAGACCCAATGTGGAGGAGACCCCCAGAATGTTGTCCATAGCACTCTTCAGATTGATGACCGTCGACCATACCCACCGCACCGAGCGCGGTGCCGGCGTCGTGGAGTACCTCGGCCTGGCTGCCCTGGGCGTGGCCATCGTGGCGCTGCTTCTCACGGGCATGACCGACGTGACCACCACCCTGCTCGCCCGCATTCGGGACATGGTCACTGGCGGCTAAGGCAGGCATGCGACGCTCCGAACGGGGAGCGATCTTGCTTCCCGGTGTTGTCGGCATCGCCATGTTGTTCGTGGCCTTCGTGCTGATTGCTCAATTCGCGGTCTGGCAATACGGCCGCGGCGCAGTCCAGGCTGCGGCCAATGACGCCGTCCGCGCTGCAGCGGCCTATCAAGCGCAACCAGGCACGTGCGAGGCTGCCTTTCAGGCCGCCCGCGCCGACCTCCTCGGCGGATCCATCGGCGATGGTGTTGGAGCGCCCCAGTGCCTCGTGGGCCCTGAGTTCGCCGAAGCCATCGTGCCCGTCACGTTCGAGCGATGGCTACCCCTTTCGCCCGACTGGACCTTCGAGGTGAGGGCGGTGGCTGCGAGGGAACGGTTGCCGGCGCCATGAGGCGGTTCGAACGCGGGTCCACTGTCGTCGAATTGCCGATGGTCCTGGGTTTCCTGATCATTCCGGTGGCATTCCTGATCCTCACCGTCCCAACCTGGCTGCAGGGCATCCACGCCGCCAACGACGCTGCCGCCGAGTCGGCCAGGGCCTTCGTGCTCAGCGGTGGCGACCCGGCCGCGGTGGAGCGGGCTCGCGATGCCACAGCGGTCAGCCATGGCTTCGATCCCGGACAACTGCCCATCACCTCAGCGTCGCCCACGGCAGCCTTGGCCACCGATGTGGAGGTCAGGGTTCAGGTGCAGCTTCGCGCCATTGCTCTCTTCGATGTCGGTTCCTTCACCTTCACCGCATCTCACGTTGAGCGCTATCCCACCTACGTCAGGACCCCCCGGTGACCCCGACCGGAGTACGCGAACGAGGGTCGATCAGCCTGCTCGGCCTTGGTATGACCCTGCTGCTCTTCGTCGTGGGCGGTATCAGCATCGATCTGTGGCGTGTGGTGGCTGCACGTCAGGATCTCATGCAGCGGGCCGACGCCGCCGCAACGGCGGGGGCCAATGCAATCGACGTCGACGAGTTCCGCTTCTCAGGCGAGCTGGTGCTCGATCCGGAGCGAGCCGTTGCAGCAGCCGAATCCGTGCTCGGCTCCCCGAGCACGTGGGAGTTCGCCGGTTCGGGACGGGTGGAGGCGAGGGACGGGGATCTGGTCGCCAACGACATGGTTGTGACGTTGACCCGAGAAGTCGAGTTCGCTCTCCTCGGGGTGCTGTCGGATCAGAAGTCCATCACGATCACTGTCGAATCGGTCGCCTCCCCTCACCGCACCGGCTAGGCGGCTCGTCTCGAACATCTGAGACTTCGGCTCGGCTGCGGCCGATACCGTGGGTCGAGGTATGGCCAAGAAGTCGTCTGCTCCCAAACCCACCACGGTCTTCCTTGTTCGTCATGGCAAGACGCCTACCACCGGAGCGGTGCTACCCGGCCGGGCCAAAGGGCTCCATCTCTCAGAGGAGGGGAAGGCTCAGGCTCAACGGGCCGCCGATCGCCTCGCCGGCCTCGGGGCCGACAGGTTCGCCGCCGTATATGCCAGCCCGATGGAGCGCACCCGGGAGACCGCAGCCCCGATCGCCAAGGCCTTGGGGAAGCGGGTAAGGGTTCGCAACGGCCTGATCGAAGCCGACTTCGGCAAGTGGACCGGTGCCAAACTCAAAGATCTCTACAAGCTTCCCGAGTGGGAGAAGGTGCAGAAATATCCCAGCGGATTCCGCTTCCCCGGCGGCGAGTCGTTCTCGGAAATGCAAAGTCGCATCAGCGGACAACTCCACGACCTGGTGGCCGAACATCCAGGTGAGAACATCGTGTGTGTCTCCCACGCCGACATCATCAAGGCGGCCGTAGCCGACGCGTTGGGAACTCATCTGGATCAGTTCCAACGAATCGTGATCGGACCGTGCGCGATCTCGGCCATCGTGTTCACCCACACCGGGCCTCTGGTGCTGGCGGTCAACTCAACCGGCGACGATCTCTCTAGCCTGGCTCTCAGCTGACCTGTGAGGTACCTCCCGTGAGCGAGCTCTACGAATACCGCGAAACCAGCCACTTCACCGCCGGAGCCATCGGCGAGCCCGGGGCCCGTACGTTCTACATCCAGGCCGGCGACGGGTTCGGCTATCACACCGTGAAGCTCGAGAAGCAGCAGGTGGCAGCCCTGGCTGAGTTCCTCAGCACGGTGCTCGAAGACCTGCCCGCCCCCACCACCAAGCCCGTCGCTCCCGTACCGCTGATCGAACCGGCCCAGCCGGCGTTCGTGGTCGGCCAGATCGCGGTCGGTATCGACGAAGCCGAGGGCCGCGTTGTACTGGTAGTCGAGGAACTGGTCGAAGAGCCAACCATCGAAGAAGAACTGGCGGCGGTGGTCGAAGACGAAGAACTCCGCGGCTCCACGATGCGGGTGCACCTCTCGGTCGACCAGGCTGCCTCCTTCATCGACACCTCGGAGGCCCTCATGGCCGGCGGGCGACCGCCGTGCCGACTGTGCGGTCAGCCGCTCGATCCTTCGGGCCATGCCTGTCCTCGGCTGAACTAGACCCCATGTCCGAGCTGTCGCCGTTGGACGCATCGTCTGATTCGCTTCCCTTCGACGCGCCGGCCGACACCCTGCTCGACCTCTTCGAGAACAGCGAGTTCGAGGTCGAGGGCCGGATGCCCTACAGCTCCAACCTCACCCTGCTGGTGCACTTCTCCGATTCAGAAGACCGCGACGTTCGGGCCGTTTACAAACCAGGGCAGGGCGAGCGCCCCCTGTGGGACTTCCCCGAGAACCTCTACCGCCGCGAAGTCGCCATGTACCGGCTGGGCGCGGCGCTGGGTTGGACCGTGATCCCGCCCACCACGTTCGCGACCGGCATGATGGGCGACGGCTCGGTGCAGGCGTTCGTGAACGCCGACTTCTCCGAGCATTATTTCACGCTCTTCGAAGCCGGAACGGCCATTGAGGATCTTCAGAAGCTGTGCTTGCTCGACGTGATCGGCAACAACACCGACCGCAAGAGCGGTCACTGCCTGCTCGGGCCCGACGGTCATGTGTATGGGATCGACAACGGCTTGTCGTTTCATTCCGAGTTCAAGCTCCGCACCGTCATCTGGGATTTCGCCGGCGACCCGATCCCCGAGCCCATGCTGGCCGACGTCGCCCGCTTCGTCGACGAAGGTCCACCGATCGAGCTCGCCGCCCTTCTCAACCCCTTCGAACAGGATGCGGTGCGAGCCCGGGCCCGAGCGGTGCTCAACGACGGTCGCTTCCCCCTCGACGACACCGAGGGCCACCGCTGGCCTTGGCCACTGGTCTGAACGTTGTCACACCCTCTGCGTAGGGTTGGGGTATGGATTCCTTGGCGGGAAGTTTCGAGTCCGGTTCAACGATTCTGGATCGTGAGTTGGGGGTGCTCGGCGAGATCGCTGAGTTGATTTCGTCGGTGACGTCAACCGATCTGCTGTCCCTGTCGAGGGAGGATCTGGCTGACATCGTGGTCGACCTCACCGCCGAGTCGGAACGGTTGGCTGCGGTGGCGGGTCGGTTCATGGCGGTGGGAGAGCGGGGGGCGGTGTCCTACACCAAGGGTGAGTCCACCATGATCGGGTTGGTGAACACCAAGGCCCGGTTGTCTCGCCAGCGGGCGGCTAGCGTGCGCCGGGCCGGGTTGGCGATCCACCGGTTCCCGAGCTTCCACAAGGCTCTGTTGGCACGTGAGATCACCGTGGCCCATGTGGATGTGATGACGAAGTGGGCCAACAAGGCGAACTCCGATCAGGTCGCTGCTGCGGAGCGTGCGTTGGCCAATCTGGCCAGGCTTTGCACCCCGGAGCAGTTCGAGCAGGCATTGCGGTGTTGGGTGGCGGTGGCCGACCCGAACGAACATCTTGAAGAGTTTCTCGAGGCTCAGGCCCGCCGCCATCTGGTCCTGCAACCGGATCTGTTCTCCAATGTGCATGTGTCGGGCGTGTTGGATCCGATGTTGGGCGAGCAGGTTATGAACACCATCAGCTCCAACGCTGAACGGTTGCGTGACGCGGATGAGTC
>CAJHZE010000007.1_pt1 | contig 13705 bp, 9 predicted proteins | sample 9198921 | NCBI WGS metagenome assembly CAJHZE01 (sample SAMEA7708380, study PRJEB35096) | sediment metagenome | biome: marine neritic benthic zone biome [ENVO:01000025]; feature: sediment [ENVO:00002007]; material: shallow marine sediment [ENVO:03000034] sea grass bed [ENVO_01000059] ... | reverse complement strand
CTCGGCGGCCGCGTCGTCGTCATCGACCTCAGCCAAGCCGTCATCGGTCTCTTCGTCGGCTTCAACCACATCGATATCGGTGTCGTCGACGGCGCCTTCGACCTCGTCGACATCGAGCACGTCCACATCGATGTCATCGTCATCCTCGGCGACCTCATCGACATCGAGCACCTCGACATCGATGTCATCGTCATCCTCGGCGACCTCATCGAGCACGTCCGCATCGATGTCATCGTCGGTCTCGGCGACTTCGATGACCTCTTCCTCATCGTCACCGGAACTGACCTCATAGTCGATTTCGAAGTCGTCGGAAGCGTCAGCCTCGTCGACATCATCGGCGTCGTCAGTGTCGTCGACCTCGGGATTCTCGTAGAACTGGGGCTCGAACACCTCGTCGAGGGAATTGGCGTAGAACGGCGATGCTTTGCCGCCGCCAGTGATCTCACGGGTGGCACGGTCGCGTGCTTCGGTGAGCACGTCGTCGGCCTCGAGTGCTGTCAGTTCCGAAGGCGGTTCGGATTCGAGCTTCTCGAGGGCGGCGTTGAGTTCGGCCTGGGCCGCAACCAAACGATCGCGGCTGGACTGCTCGGTGAGCTGCATGATGCGCATGCGCTTTTCGGCGGTGTCCATATCGGTCCGCACCTTCACCCGAACGATCTCGTCGGCTTCCTGGCGGATGAACTCCGACTGGCTGCGAGCTTCGGCCAGCAGCTCGGCAACCTCGGTCTGGGCCTCGGAGAGCGCTGTCTGGGCTTCCTCACGGTCGGCTTCGGCAGCCATGCGGGTTTCGGCCAGTTCAGTCTCGAGAGCGGAGCGAGCATCGTCGAGTTCGGCCTTCACGGTTGTGGCGTCTTCTTCAGCCTCAGCCTTGATCTTGTCGGCTTCGGCTCGAGCGTCTTCGAGGATCTTCTCGGCTTGGGTTTTGATCTCCTCTGCGTCGGCCTCCGCACGGGATCGCAACTCGGCGGCCTCGGTCTCGGCCTCGACCTTGATCTTTTCAGCCGACTCTTCAGCGGTGCGCAACAGGCTGGCGATTCGGTCGCCGAGTTCGTTGAACTTGTCGGAGTCCTCGTGCTCATCGGCAGGAGCGAGCGCAGGCGGCACCGGAAGCTGGGCTGCTGCGGCGATCGCCGCTTCCTTCGACCGCTTGGCCTCCGCCGCATCAGCCTTGGCTGAATCGAGCTGAACCCGTAGCTCGCGCATCTCCGTGGCGGCGCGCTTGAGAAAGGCCGTGACCTCTTCCTTCTTCCAGCCACGGAAGGCGACTGTAAATTCTTGGACTTCAAACTGTTCTGGGCTGAGTGCCACGGGAATCCTCCTCGCTCGCCTTTCTATTCGGCCGGCGTCACGAGCTTGTGAGATTTTTTCCCGAAACGTTGGTATCGACGCTTCAGGATCTATTTGGGGAGTGACCTCCACCACCGCTACCTTCGCCGCCATGAAGGAAATCCGTGACGCCATTCTTGCTGATGCATCTGGTGAAGAGCTAGCGGCACTGGCGATTCCTGACACATACCGTGCCGCCTTCGTCAGGCGCTCCGACGCCGACATGTTCGCCGGTAGGGAGTCGTGGGATAAGGACCCGGAGGAATCGATCCAGATCGACGAGGTTCCGCTGCCCGAGTTGGCTCCGGACGAGGCCCTGGTGGCCGTCATGGCGTCGTCGATCAACTTCAACACAGTATGGACCTCGCTCTTCGAACCGCTTCCTACGTTCGGCTTCCTGGAACGCCTCGGCCGGGAAAGCTACTGGGGAGCGCGCCACGACCTCGACTATCACGTGGTAGGCAGCGACGGTTCCGGTGTGGTGTTGCGTACCGGAAGCGGGGTCCGCAATTGGAAGCCGGGCGACAAGGTAGCGATCCACTGCAACTACGTCGACGACCAGGACCCCACCTCCCACGACGATTCGATGATGGCCGCCAACCAGAGGATTTGGGGCTTTGAGACCAACTTCGGCGGGCTCGCTGACCTCACAGTGGTGAAGGCCAATCAGCTCATGCCCAAACCGACCCATCTGACGTGGGAAGAGGCTGCGGTGAACGCGCTGTGCGCCAGCACGTCGTTCCGGATGCTGGTATCGGACAATGCCTCCGCGATGAAGCAGGGCGACATTGTGTTGATCTGGGGAGCGACCGGCGGTCTCGGCGGATATGCGGTGCAGCTGGTGCTCAACGGCGGCGGTATCCCCGTCGGCGTCGTCTCTTCGCCTGAGAAAGCCGAGTTGTTGAAACGAATGGGTTGCGAGGCCGTGATCGACCGCAAGGCCGAGAACTACCAGTTCTGGAGCGACCCCCACACCCAGGACGAGAGCGAATGGCGACGGTTCGGCAAACGAATCCGTGAGCTCGTCGGCGAAGACCCCGATATCGTGTTCGAACACCCCGGAAGGCAGACGATGGGTGCGTCGGTGTTCGCCGCCAAACGGGGCGGCACGATCGTCACGTGCGCAGCAACGTCGGGCTACATGATCGAGTACGACAACCGGCACCTGTGGATGAAGCTGAAGCGAATCGTGTCGAGCCACTTCGCCAACTATCAGGAGGCGTGGATGATGAATCGTCTCATCAACCGGGGCGCAATCCACCCGATCCTGTCCGAGGTGTACGACCTCGAACATGTCGGCTCCGCCACCCGTCAGGTGCACCAGAACAAACACGAAGGCAAACTCGGCGTGCTATGCCTTGCGCCCAAAGAAGGCCTCGGCATCGAAGACCAAGAGAAGCGGACCCGCGTCGGCCAAGACAAGATCTCGATGTTCCGCCACTGACTCTTTCGCAACGCTGCCGCCGCACCAGCAAGGCAGCACACACAGCGCTAGCCAGCTCCGTGCAACGTGGCCGCAGCGACCCGAAGCGAAGCGGAGGCGAGCGAAGGCAGATTAAAACGGAATCAGCGTTGCTCGGTGCCAGAGCAGGTGGGCGTCGTCGAGTTCGACCGGTTTTGACAACAGGTAGCCCTGGGCATAGTCGGCGCCTAGCTGGTGGAGGTACTCGAGCTGTTCGACGGTTTCGACGCCTTCGGCGACGACGGTGAGGCCGAGCGATTCGGCCAGCGTGACCGATGCCGACACGATGGCGGTGTCTTCCCGGCTGGTGCCCAGCCCGTCGACGAAGGAGCGGTCGATCTTGAGGGTGTGGGCCATATGGAAGCGGCGCAGGTAGTCGAGGGTTGCGTATCCGATCCCGAAGTCATCGATGCTCAGATGGCATCCCATGCTGGCCAGTTCGACCAGCGATGCCGAGGCCCGTTCGAGATCTTCGACCTTCATTGATTCGGTGACCTCGAACCCGATCGAGCTGGGCTCGATGTCGTAGAACGACAGGGCGTCGGTGACCGTGGGGATCAGTGACGGGTGGGAGAGCTGTCGAGCTGAAAGATTGACCGAGATGATCGGGCTTCCTCCAGCGAGGCGTTCCGGCCAGTCTGCGATCTGTCGACAGGTCTCGCGGATGACCCATTCACCGATGTCGATGATCAAGCCAGAGTCCTCGGCGATGTCGATGAACAGAGCCGGGGGTAATACGCCGTGGCCCGGTCGGTCCCATCGAACCAACGCTTCGGCCCCGATCATCTGGCCTGAGGCGACATCGATGATCGGTTGGTAGAGCAGAAAGAGCTCGTCGTCGGCGATCGCTTCTTCGAGCGCGGTCTCGAGCTCGTGGCGAGCCGCCAACTGGCGTCGCAGCTCGGCATCGAAGACCGACACCTGATCTCGACCGGCTTCGTGAGCGGCATCGACGGCCGCTTCGGCATTCGAGAGCACCGCGGCAGGCGTCACGGCGTCTTCGGGGTGGACCAGCACAAGCCCCACCGAGGCGGTCACTTCGGCCTCACCCCCCTCAGGCAGCTCGATGGGGGCGATCACCGCCTCCCGCAGTTCCTCGGCTGCGCTGAACGCGTCGGCGTCGTCGCGTCGCTGCGGGCAGATCACGAGAAACTGGTCGGGGCCGACCCGCCCGATCGTGTCCCCAACCCGGAGTACCGACCGAAGACGTTGGGAGATCTGGGTGAGCACATGGTCGCCGGCGCTGGGTCCGTGACGGTCGTTGAAGGCCCGGAATCGGTCGAGGTCGACCATCACGATCGACAGGAGGTTTCCTTCTTCGACGCCGGTGGCTGCGGTCCGCTTGGACAGGTCGATGAGCTGATCCAAGCGGTCGGTCATCAGGTCCCGGGTGGGCAGGCCGGTCAGAGGATCGTGTAGGGCTCGCAGCGCGAGGTCAGCCTCTCGCCGGCTCCGATCCATCGCCACCACTGCGAGGCGGGCGACGGCGTCGAGAACCTGCTGTTGTTCGTGCGTAGGCGAATCGTGATCGGGGTGGGCCACCGCAACCGCGCCGAGCACTTCGGTGCCATTGCGAAGCATCGGCGTCACCCATACGCAGGCGAAGCCGGCATTCTGCAGCTCGATGGCGATCTCCAGCGGCAGCGAAGCAACCGGGACGTTGCGCGGCTCGGTGAGCGGGTCATCGGCTCGGACCGCTTGGAACAGTTCGGCGAGTACGTCGGGCTTCAGGCCGGCAGTGCGGACCAGATCGAACCGTGCCGAGGTGGGCTCGTGGGCGTAGGCCAACGCCATCACGACCCTCCCCGCACCGAGGTACGACTCGCACCGTTCGCCGAGCTGAATGACGATCTCATCGAGCGAGCCGGCATGGGCGAGGGCGTCGAACAGTTCGGTGTGATCGATCGACGGTGCGTTGGAGCTGACCGAGCCGGGCACCTCCCCGGCAGCGGGGGGGCCGAGGACACGGAACATCGACAGGTACAGCGGCCACCCATCGCTGAGCGAGGGGACGGCGAGGAACGTGGCGTGAACCGGCAATTCGGGGTCGCGTGCGGTTCGGAGCTTCATCGGCACCGAAGCCTGCTTGCCCTGGGCCACCAGTTTGGCGATGGCGTCGACCTGTTCGGGTGGGGTGGACTCGGCAAACACAGCATCGGGAGTGGCGCCGAGGAGCTCGCTGGCAGGCTGCCCGACGAGAGCAGCCAGTCCCTCGCTCACGTAGACCAGATGGGCCGAACCAGATCCTGGGTCGACCGCCGACACCATCACGCCATCGATCGAGGCTGAGAGCGGGCCGTCGAGACCAGGAGGCGGTGGTGCATGAGGTGACGGCACGGGTCAAAGACTAACGCTCTCAGACGAAACGGTCAGGGAAGCGCAAGAGATTGGTCCCGCTACCGTTTTCGGTCGTGAGACCGTCGGCCATGCGAGACCCGCTGAGCGTAGGCGAGGTGTGCGAAGGCATCCGTGAGGCCCTTCGGGACCAGTTCGGCTCCGAGGTATGGGTTCGCGGTGCGATCTCCGGGCTGAATCGTTCCGCCAATGGCCACGTGTACTTCACGCTCGTCGACCCAGACGACGTGGGGCAACGACCGAGTGCGGTGCTCGACGTTGCGTTGTTCGCCAAGTCGAAATACAGGGTGAACGCAATCCTCAAGAAGACCGGTGCGGTGCGCATGGAAGATGGCATCGAGGTGGCGATAGGCGGCTCGATCGATTTGTACGCCCCCGCCGGTCGGGTGCAGATGATCATGAACGTGATCGACCCCAGCTACACGTTGGGTCGCCTGGCCGAAAGCCGGGAAGCCACGCTCAAACGGCTTGCTGGGGAGGGTCTGCTCACCCTGAACCGCGAGCGCGGTCTGCCCGCTCTGCCCCTTCGGATCGCACTCGTTACCAGCGAAGGTTCAGCGGCCGAGGCCGACTTCATGCACGAACTCTCCGCCAGCGGGATCGCCTTCGAGGTCAGCCTGTTCGACGCCAGGGTGCAGGGATCGGACGCGCCCGCCACGCTCGCCCGGGCAATCGCCGCCGCCGGCGGATTCGACGTCGACATCGTCGCGGTGGTGCGAGGCGGAGGTGCCAAGACCGATCTGGTCGCCTTCGACCACTACGAGGTGGCAGCTGCGGTGGCGGGCTGCCAGGTCCCCGTCGTGGTCGGGGTGGGCCACGAGATCGATCGGTCGATCTGCGACGAGGTGGCTGCGATCTCGGCCAAGACGCCCACCGCCGCCGCCGGCTGGATCATCCAGCAGGTCGTCGGCTTCGACCAGCGGGTCGCTGCGGCCGGTGCTCGCCTCGCCCTGGTCGCCGACGATCAGTTGACGCGGGCTCGCCAGCGCTGCGATCTGTCGACCCGGCGTCTCGTACAGGGAACCAACCAGGTGCTGAACGGAGCCTTGGGCCGCCACGGCAGGGCCATCAACCGCCTGAGAACAGCGGCCACTGCCGCGGTGTTGAACGTCGGGCACCGTTTGGACCGCAACGATCTTCGCCGCCGCGCCGTGGATCCGGCCCGGGTGATGGCCCGGGGGTGGACGATCACGCGCGACTCACAGGGCGAGGTGATCACATCGTCGTCGCAGGTGACCGACGGCGACGCGATCACCACCCAGACCGCCGACGGCCTGATCTCCAGTACCGTCACAATCCCCGAACCCTCCACCGAACGAGCACGCGAATGACCGCCGACGCCAATGAACAGGTTTCCTACGCCGATGCGATCGACGAGGTCGAGCGCATCCTCGATGAACTCGAGAGCAGCGTGGTCGACGTCGATCATCTCGCCGAGAGAGTGCGGCGAGCCTCCGAGCTGTTGAAGATCTGTCGGGACCGACTGGCGGTTGTAGAGGTCGACGTCGCCGGGTTGGTCGATGCACTCGACCCTGACGCCGCCCCTGGGAATGGCGAATGACCGCAGCTCGCCACGATTCCGAGCCTGACAGCGAGCAGGCTGAGACGCCCGAGGCGATCCTGTCGGTGGCTGCGGCAACAGAGGCTCTGCTCCGCGAGATTTTCGAGACCGAAATCGCTCGGTGGAGCCGCAGCGATCCCCGGCTGGGTGAGGCGGTTGTGCTGCTCGGGAACATGGTCTTGGGCCGCGGCAAACGATTGCGGGCCGCGTTCTGCTACTGGGCCTGGGACGGCACCCGACGGTGGATCGGTGCGCCCGAACGCAACGAGGACGACGTGATGCAGGCCTGTGCGGCCTTCGAGCTGCTCCAGGCCTTCGCGCTCATTCACGACGACATCATGGACAACGCCTCAACCCGACGCGGCGTGCCCACCATCCACACCACTCAGGGTGCTCGGGTCCAACAGTTGGGCTGGCGGGGCGAGCCACGCCGTTACGGCGAGGGGGTGGCAATCCTGCTGGGCGACTTGGCGCATGCATATGCAGATCGATGTATCGGCAACACCACCGGACCGGCCCGAGCCCTTTGGGACGAGCTGCGGATCGAGCTCAACCTCGGGCAGTACCTCGACCTCCGATCCAGCGCGGCCGGCGAGAACGATCGCGCTACCGCTCAAGCCGTCGCTACCTTCAAGAGCGCCCTGTACACGATCGTGCGCCCGCTCCAGATGGGAGCCTCGCTCGCTCCCGGTTGGGAGGCCCTCAGCCCCGATGCCAAACACCAGGCGCTCGACCGTCTCGAGGCGTTCGGACGGCCCCTCGGCGACGCATTCCAGCTCCGGGATGACCTTCTGGGCGTGGTCGGCGATGCCAGGGAAACCGGCAAGCCGGTAGGAAACGACCTGCGGGAGGGCAAGTCGACCGAACTGCTAGCCATCGCCCTCGAACGGGCCGGTGCCGAGGATCGAAGGACGCTGGCCTCCGTGGGACATCCCGACCTCAACGAGGACCACATCAGTGCGATCGTGGACGTTCTGCATCGCACGGGCGCCATCTCCGAAGTTGAGCGGAAGATCTCCGAGCTCGTGCAACAGGCGCTTGCCACCCTTTCATCGCTCAGGATCGACCCCTCAACGCAGGTGACAATGGCGTCACTGGCCGACTACGTTGGCCTTCGCACCCACTGACCGCGTTGAAAAGACGACGGAGAGCGACACCATGCGTCCCTGGCGACCACAGAACGCAGTATTGAAGGGAACCCCCATCATGCCGATGGGGTGAGTGGTGACTGCGGCAACGACCAAAAGCGCCAGCGCGACCGATCAACCGACACCGGGTGAGGTGTTGCGGTCTTTGCGCGCCCTGAAAGGGGGCGGTTCGGTCGAGGTGAACGTGCTAACTGCATCGTTGGCCGCCATCCTCACCCTGTTGCGCTGGGGTGCCATCGCCATCGGACTCGGGTGGGCCGCGACCCAGGCATCGGGTGGAAACGTACGGGTGGTGGCGACCCTGGCGGTAGCCATCTTCGTCGCAACGTTCCGGACCGTCATCCCGCTTCGCACCGATTCCCCCAGTCGGTCGGCCCTGATCTTCGCGATGGGGGACGTCGTGGTACTGGGCCTCGGCCTCGGCATCTCGACGGGCCTCAACAGCCCATTCGTCGGCTGCATCATGGTCGCCGTAGCCGTCGTCGCGTTCGGCTGGGGGTTGCCGTTCGGAGCCTTGGCGAGCATCTTGGCATTCGCCTCGGCGGGAGTCAGCACCGTCTATTTCACCGACGACGGTTTCGGCTTCAGCCCGTTGGCCGTTCTCGCCCTGGTATGCGCCGCCCTTTTCCCCGGGATCTACCACATCAACCTCACCGACGCCGAGCGGACCCGACGCCGGCTGAGTGACCAGCGGGATCGCCTGGTCGAGACCAATGAGCTGCTCGGAGCGCTCATGGACGTGGCTCGTACTCTGCCGTCCTCGCTGGATCTGGCCGACGTGCTCCGCAGCACAAGGAGCCAGCTTCAGGAGGCATTCCACCCGGACCGACTGGTGATCCTCACCCTCGACGACACCACTCTCGACGAGCAGCTGTGGTCGACCCAGACCCAGACCCAGTTCGACCTGCCCCCCACCTTTCCCGTCGATGCGCTGCCAAGCCCTCTGTCCGAAGCGGCCTCCAAACCCGACGTACTCCGCATCAACGACCTGAGAGAGATCAGCGACCGATCCGGCAGCGGCATGTATGCCCGGTTGATCGTGAACGGTCGCGATCGCGGCCTGGTCGGAGTCGAACGGGAGGCCCGTGCGGCCTATTCACCCGGCGATGCCGTGATGTTGGGCGGCATGGCCGACGTGCTGGCGCTGACCCTGTCCAATGCCCGTTCCTTCGGACACCTCCGGTCCCTCGCAGCCGCCGAGGAACGGAGTCGAATCGCCCGAGATCTCCACGACCGGCTCGGTCAGTGGCTCACCTACATCTCGCTCGAATTGGAACGGATTCAGGCCGAGCGTGACGAACCGTCGCCCAACCTCAAATCGCTCCACGCCGACACCCAAGGAGCCATCGCTGAGCTGCGAGACACGCTGATGGAGTTGCGGGCCACCGTCGGCCCGGGACGACCTCTCGGCGTCCTTCTCGGCGAGGTGATCGATCGGATCCGGAAACGGTCGACGCTGGAAATTGACCTCACGATCCCTGAAGACCGGGAGCTCGTGCTGGGCGAAGTGGTTGAGAACGAGCTGCTACGGATTGCTCAAGAAGCGCTCACGAATGTCGAGAAACATGCAAACGCCTCCCAGGTCACCGTGGCCTGGACGATTGAACGAGGTAGGGGCACGTTGTACATCCACGACAATGGACGGGGGTTCGATCCCGCCAGGGGAATCCGAGGCAACGCCTATGGTTTGGTGGGTATGCGCGAACGAGCTGCCTCGGTTGGGGCAATCTTGGAAGTGCGCAGCTCACCCAACGAGGGAACGACGATTACTGTTCTCACCAGTCCAACAATTTCGGGAGCACACCCATGATCCGAATTCTTCTAGCCGATGACCATGCTCTTCTCCGCGACGGGCTCCGTCGATCCTTCGAAGCCGCCGGTGACGAGGTGGTCGGAGAAGCATCCACGGGAGAGGAAGCGGTGTCGCTGGCCAAATCGCTTCAGCCCGATGTGATCCTGATGGACCTCTCGATGCCGGTGATGGACGGCATCGAGGCAACCGCCCTCATCCGAGAAGCTGTCCCTGCGTGTCGCATCGCCGTGCTCACCATGCACGACGACATCGACAAGACCCGCGATGCCATCGCCGCCGGCGCCAGCGCCTACCTCAGCAAGGGAACTTCGTTCGTCGACGTCCGCGACACCGTGCTGCGGGTCGCCGACGGTGAAACCGTGCTCTCCCCCGCCCTGGCCGGTGCGATGCTCACCACCGCCAACGAGCAGCGGGCCAACGAAGATCTTCTGAGCGACCGTCAGGTGGAGATCCTCCAGGCCATCGCCGACGGCATGAGCACCAAACAAGCCGGCCGCCATCTCGGCATCACCACCAAGACGGTTCACAACCATCTGAATGCCATCTATCGCAAGCTCGACGCTCAGAGCCTCACCCATGCGGTACTGGGCGCGGTCCGACTGGGCATCATCGACCTCAACCACGAGCCCGAGAGCGTCTGACCGAGGCCGCGGTTCACCGCCGCGTCGGCTAGCCGTGGCCTTTGCTGACCAGTACCTGAGATGCTTCCAGTTGGGCGATTCGTTCGGGCGTGACGCCGATCGACCCCAACACGTCGACGTTGGACTGACCGAGCGATTCGACCGAACCATGAACCGACGGCTCTACCCCGGCGATGGTGAACGGGTGCCCGGGGAACGCCGCGTCGCCGAGGACGGGATCGTCATGCACCACGATCGATCCTCGCTCGAGGAGATGGGGGATGTCCTTCAAGTCGGCTGGGCTGTTCACCTTGGTGCAGGGCACCCTGTGGGTCAGGAGCGCTTCGATCACCTCATCGTCGGTTGAGAACGTCGCCATCCAGCCCTCGATGATCCGATTCAGCTCCGCTCGGTTGGCCACCCGCGCGGTGTTGCCTTTGAACCTCAGATCTTCGGCCAGATCGGGCCGACCCAGCGCGTCCCACAGCTGATCGACCTGGTGCACCGTGACGATCAGGATGATCCAGCCCTCAGGTCCGGCGAAGACACCGGCGGGAGCGACCGGTTGGTAGTCGCGCCCATGACGGATCGGCACGTATTCTCCATCGGTCAGCCCGGGGGCGTGGACACCTGTCTCGTGCATATGAACCAGCGCATCGACCATCGAGATATCGAGGTAGGACCCTTCGCCGGTCCGTTCCCGGTGGAACAACGCCGCACCGATCGCACCGAAGGCGTGAATCCCAGCGTTGGAATCGGCGATCGCAGATCCCACCAGCAGCGGCGGACCGTCCTCGAACCCGGTCATATGGGCGATACCGCTGAATCCCTGGGCGATGAAATCGAACGCCGGACGATCGGCGAGCGGACCGGACTGCCCAAACCCTGAGATGCTCGCCATGATCAGATCCGGTTTGACGGGTGTCAGATCGTCATAGGACAGTCCGTAGCGGCCCATTACTCCAGGGCTGAAGTTCTCGACGACCACGTCAGCGGTGGCGACGAGATCGACTGCGATCGTTCGCCCATGGTCGGTGCGGAAGTCGAGGCAGACGCTTCGCTTCCCGCGGTTCTGCTGCACATAGAACGCCGATCGTCTGTTGATCCTCGGCTGTAGGCCACGGCTGGGATCGCCGTGGTCAGGTAACTCCAGCTTGATGCACTCGGCTCCCTGTTCGACCATCAACCGGGTACAGCTCGGGCCGGCGAGGTACTGGCTGAAATCGACAATCCTGATTCCGTCGAGCAGCCCCGTCACGGCCACATCGTAGGGCGGGTGGCGACTTGGATCCGAGCTAGAAGCGTTCCCGTCGGAAGGTGAGCCGTTTGCCTCGGATAGCGACGCCTTTCATGGCGTGGATCACCTGGTCAGCACTGTCGGTGGGTACCGACACGAGGGAGAAGCCGTCTTTGATCTCGATCGGCCCGATCTGAGCACCGGCCAGTCCGGCTTCGCCGGCGATCGCTCCCACGAGGTCCTTGGGCCGCATTCCGCTGCGCTTCCCACCGCTCACATACAGGCGGGTTCGATCGCCGTTGTCCGAATGCGGCGCGCCGTTGCGTCGGGAGCGATCCCGTTTTTGATCGGGTCTCCTCTGGTCCTTCCCGAACTTTGCGGCCGGGATCTCGGTTTCGTCGGACCGAGGAGCGGTGGCTTCGTGCAGAAGGCGAAGGGCGGCGACCGCAATCTCGAACGAGTTGTGTCCGTGCTGGTCCTTCAAGCGTTCTGCGATAGCCACGAAGTCGTCGTGCCGTTCTTGGCTCAACGCCTCGACCACGTTGTTCTCGGTGATCTTGAGCCGGCGCGACCGAAGGTTGTCGACCGAGGGGACCTCGGCCGCCGTCAACTTCTGCTTCGTCGCTCGTTCGATGTTCTTGATGAGCCGATGTTCGCGTGGCTCGCACAGGGTGATGGCGACTCTGGGTCGTCCGGCGCGGCCGACCCGTCCGATCCGATGAACGTACGACTCAGGTTCGGTGGGAACGTCGAAGTTGATCACATGGGTTAGGTGGCTGATGTCGAGTCCCCGGGCCGCTACGTCGGTGGCCAGAAGAAGATTCGACACCCTGTTCTTCAGCTTCCCCAACGCCCTGTCGCGCTGTTCTTGACTCATGCCGCCGTGCAGCGCTTCGGCTCGGTAGCCGCGGGCGTTCAGGGTTTCGGCAAGCTGATCGACGATGACCCGCGTGCGGCAGAAAACGATGGCCGATTCGGGCGACTCCATATCGAGGACGCGGCCGAGGGCCGCAGCCTTGTGGGCTCGGCTCACAACGAAGACGGACTGGGCGACCTTGGGCGTGTCCTCGGCGCTCTGGACGGGACGGGCGATCTCCACGACCACCGGCTCGGTGAGATGCGACCGGGCAATCGCCGCGACCCGAGGAGGCATCGTGGCCGAAAACAAGACCGTCTGGCGTTGATCGGGCAGCTCGCCGAGGATCGCTTCGAGGTCGTCGGCAAAACCCATGTCGAGCATTTCGTCGGCTTCGTCGAGCACCACCACTTCGATCGTGCCCAGCTTGAGGGTTTTGCGGCGAAGGTGGTCGAGCGCTCGGCCCGGGGTGGCAACCACGACGTCGACACCGCGCTTGATGTCTTTGATCTGACCGAAGATCGGTTGGCCCCCGAAGACCGAGACCACCCGCACTCCGATCGGTCTGCCGTAGCTCTTGAATGACTCCGACACCTGCATCGCCAACTCACGAGTTGGGGTGAGCACCAGGGCGATCGGTCCGCCGGGACGGTTTCCAGATTCCTTCTGCTCAGCCAACCGTTGCAGGATCGGCAGGGCAAACGCTGCGGTCTTGCCTGTGCCGGTGGCCGCCTGACCGATCAGGTCGTGGCCATCGAGCAGAACCGGCACGGCTTCTGCCTGGACCGGTGTCGATTCGGTGTAGCCCAACGTGGCCAGGCCGGCGAGGAGATCGGGGTGCAGGTTGTCAAACATCAGGGGCCTTCGTTGAGCGAACCTACAACTCTAGGCCGCGCCGTCACCCTTGCGTTGGTGGTACGACCTCTGTTACGCCGCTGGGCGGCTCGGTGACCCGGAGCTACTCGTCCCGCAGGGCGTAAAACGTGCCGTTGCGCGACCCCACGTAGATCCCGCCGTCCCATACCGCCGGAGTGGACTCGAGGCATCCCTCGCCCAGGAACTGGGACCACAGCTCGACCGGTTCGACGCTGGTGTCGGACACGTCGAACGCATGCATCACGCCGCTGCAGTCGCCCTGTATGAGCATGTCGTCGACGACCACCGGGCTCTGCCAGGTCGGTCCGGGAATCTCGAGCTTCCACCGCTGCGACCCGTCACTGCGATCGAGCCCGAGCAGTTCGCCGTCGTCGGTGGCGACGATCAGGATGTCGCGGTGCAACGCCGGCGTTGCCCAAATTCCCGATTTGATACCGCTGTTGGCTTGAAT
>CAJHZE010000380.1_pt1 | contig 14450 bp, 13 predicted proteins | sample 9198921 | NCBI WGS metagenome assembly CAJHZE01 (sample SAMEA7708380, study PRJEB35096) | sediment metagenome | biome: marine neritic benthic zone biome [ENVO:01000025]; feature: sediment [ENVO:00002007]; material: shallow marine sediment [ENVO:03000034] sea grass bed [ENVO_01000059] ... | reverse complement strand
TGAGCTAGGTTCGTGTCGGCCTGGTTGGGGGCGGAAACGCCTTAGACCCAGGTGGCGAATTCGTCGACCGGCACTCTCTCTGATCGAAGCGTGTTGACCGGATGGTTGTCGTCGCGGTAGCCGATGGCCATGCCACAGAACAGCATGAGCTCCTCTGGAGCGTTGCAGAACTCCGAAACCGTGCGCGGATAGAGACTCCAGCTCTCTTGGGCGCACGTGTCGAGCCCGGCGTCCACTGCGAGCAGCATGAACGTCTGGAGAAACATGCCGAGATCGCTCCATTGGGGCTTGTTCATTCCGCGGTCGACGAAGCAGAACAGGCCGGCCGACGCTCCGAAGAACTCCTGGTTCCTGGCGAACCACCGAAACCGGGCCTCCTTGTCTTCCCGCGGTATCCCCATCGTGGCGTACATGGCTTCACCGAGTTTGAAGCGGTTGGTTCGATAGGGCTCCCACAGACGCTCCGGATAGATGGGGTACTCGGGCTCCTCCGGACCTCGTTCCCGGGCGAGCTTCACGATTTCGTCTCGCGATGACCCATTCACCACGTAGACCTTCCAGGGTTGGACGTTGCCACCCGAAGGAGCCAGCGACGCCATGGTCAGCAGCTCTCGGATCAGGTCGTCGGGCACGCCGGTGGGAAGGTACGCCCGCACCGACATACGACGTTCGATGGTCTCCCGTACATCCATCGCCGGAGTCTACGGACGCCCCGCCACCGGTACGAACCTGGCGTGGTGGCGATTGCACCGATCGATCGGGGGTGGGGAACAATGGCCCTATGGCAGCCCATCCTCTGAACACTGATGACCTCGGCGGCGAGATGTACAACCTGGCGATGAGCGAAGGAGCTCGCCCCCTTCTGGAGGCGGTGAAGAAGTTCGTCGAAACCGAAATCAACCCGATGTCGGAGAAGTTCTTCGCCCTCGGCGAAGGTCGAGAAGATCGGTGGAGTTACGCGCCGGGTCAGCTCGAACTGCTCGACGAAGTCAAGGCCAAGGCCAAAGAGCAGGGCTTGTGGAACTTCTTCCTGCCCGACGCCGAAACCGGGGAGGGCCTGTCGAATCTCGACTACGCCTACATCGCCGCCGAACTGGGCAAGAACCCGTTGGCATCGGAGTGCCTCAATTGTTCGGCGCCCGACACGGGCAACATGGAAGTGCTCGAGCGGGTCGGCACCCCCGAACAGAAGGAACAGTGGCTCAAGCCTCTGCTGGCCGGCGAGATCCGTAGCGCGTTCGCCATGACCGAGCCCGCCGTCGCATCATCGGATGCCAAGAACATCGCGACCTCGGCGGTTCGCGATGGTGACGAGTATGTGATCAACGGCGAGAAGTACTGGATCAGCGGTGCCGGCGATCCCCGCTGCAAGATCATGATCGTGATGTGTCGCACCAATCCGGAGGCGGCACCGCATCTCCAGCAAAGCCAGATCCTGGTGCCGATCGACACCCCCGGGGTCACGATCGTCGGACCGATGTTGGTCTTCGGTGCCGACGACGCACCCCACGGCCACATGCACATCACCTTTGAAGATGTTCGGGTGCCGGCCTCGAACATGCTGCTGGGCGAGGGCCGTGGCTTCGAGATCAGCCAGCTGAGGCTCGGTCCGGGCCGGATTCATCACTGCATGCGCTCCCTCGGGGTGGCCGAACGGGCGCTGGAGTTGATGGTGCGGCGCGGTCTCGAACGGGAAGCGTTCGGGAGGCCGCTGGTGAAGCTGGGGGGCAACACCGAGATCATCAGCCGAGCCCGCATCGACATCGAAGCGATGCGCTTGATGGTTCTACGGGCCGCCAAGGCGATGGATGTGCTCGGCAACGCCGATGCCCGGGTCTGGGTCAGTGCCATCAAGGCCATGGTCCCCGAGCGGGTGTGCGACATCATCGATCAGGCGATCCAGATGCACGGTGCAACCGGCATCAGTCAGCGCACCCCTTTGGCTGAGATGTACACCGGTCAACGCACCCTGCGCTTCGCCGACGGACCCGACGAAGTGCACCACATGGTGGTCGGCAGAGCCGAGATCGCTCGGTACTGATCGACACCGAAGTGATCAGCAACAAGCGGCGGGCACCGATGGCCCCGGTCGCCTAGCCGTAGACTCGCGTCGGTGACCGACTTCTGGGAGACTTTGCAGTCAGCGTGGACCTGGTCCCAAGACTTCGCCGACAGCCCGTGGTTCTATGCGTTGATCTTCGGAATCGCCATGGTGGACGGCTTCTTTCCGGTTGTTCCCGGCGATGTCACCGTGATCGTCGGGGGAGTCTCGGCCGGCGCCGGCGATCTCAACATCCTGCTGGTCGTCCTCATCGGCGCTCTCGGAGCGGTGACCGGCGATTCCATCAGCTACGGGATCGGCCGGTTCGGCATGCACCGGTTTCCCGGATTCGCCGAGAACCGGCGAGAGGGCGTGGCCAAGACATCGCGCCAGATTCGGGTACGCGGTGGACCGCTGTTGGTGACGGCCCGGTTCATCCCTGGAGGCAGGACCCTGCTCACGTTGGCGTGCGGCGCCACCCGGCAGCCCTACAAGACGTGGTTCCTCAGGTGGGAGGTGGCGGCCTGCCTTATTTGGGCCACGTACAACGGAGTTCTGGGATTCTTCTTCGGCGATTGGTTCGCCGAGAAGGAAAACGGTGAAACGATCGCCTTCGCTCTGGCCTTCGGCACCGCCATCACGATTATCGCCCTGCTCGAGCTGGCTCGCTGGCTCCGCGCTCGCGACGAGGTGATTCAGGACTGATCGATCTGGGTCCTCAGCCAGGTTGGCAGAACCACAGGATCAGCGAGATCGCTGGGGTGATGTCCGGGCAGAGCTGACACGACCGCCAACGGCAAGAACTCGAAGAGATAGCTGAGGCTCCACACCAGCAGGTTCCAGTGGGCCCTCGGCGAGAACAAGCGTCGCTCGGTCCACAGCAGCGCAAGCGTTCCCAAAAGGGAGAAGACCGCAAGGATGACGGTGGCAGCGATCGTCCCGAGCACGTAGTGCAGTCGGCTCCCGCTGACCGAGTCCCAGACATCATGGGCGGCGCCCTTGTGTTCCACCTCCTCGGCGAGATGCCAGAGGAACAGGCGGCGAGCGGTCGGTTCGGCCTCGTCGAACAGCGGCCCGATCCGATCGTCGGTCCATCGCGCTCCGGCGAAGGCGATCGTCTCGAACCCGGCAGAAAAGGCAACCCCGAAGTCATCGCTTCTCCGGTCGAGAAACCGAAAGGTCCGGTCCATCCACCGGTCGAGCCACATCAGCCTCGGATGGGCAGCGAAGACCCGGTCGTTGAACCTGCGATGCTGGGCATGGTGCTGACGTTCCTGCCGGGCGTAGGCGAGGGCGGCCGGACGTACGTCATCGTCGAGGCGGTCTGCGACCCGCTCCACCGAGCGCACCACGAACGGCTCGGCATGGGGCATGAGCAACGAGACCGCGTTGCAGGCGCAGGCAAACTCGGGCAGCGATCGATGCCATCGCAGCGGGTAGTCGTCGCCGAAGGTGAGCCTGGGGTTCCGTGCTCGAATCCGGTGATGATCGCCCGCTCGGGGCGTCACTGTCGTCACAAAGGACCTATCGGCGGCGTTGGCGATGAGCTGAACCGTCGACAACGACGCCGCCTGAGAGCGCCGGAGCAGAGATTGTCCTTCCTCCCGTACCAGGAGCTATTGTGCCCCTTGTCACGAATGGAGAGGTGCGTGAGCAGGATTCAGTGGACAACCGTTGCGGGCATCTCGGCTTTGCGACCCACGATGGGACCGGCAACGTGGGCCTGACCAACCCGGTAGACGTCGAGGAAGTCCTCGAGCACATCACCCACGCAGAGCGACGAGAGCTGGTCACCGAAGGGCTCGACGGGATTCGGGGTCGCGTCCATCCTCTGGGTTGGGTGGCGCTCGGGTTGTTCGTGCTCGGGCTGTTCTTCACCTTCGCGACCGACACCGACCTGCTGCTCGGCAACATGGCCTGGTGGCATTGGCTCCTCATCGTGGGCCTCGGAGCGGCATCGCTGAACTTCACCGTGCTCGATCGGGTACGAGCGGGCATAGAGAAGCTGAGCGACTTTGCCATCGACGGCCTCGGAGTCGACGTGGTGAGGGGATCCACCGCCTCTCTGCTGGTCGGGCTGTTGGCCATGATCATCTTCACCTTCACCTACGACATCGAGGTCGGTATCACTTCCGGGTTCGGGTTTGCCTTGCTGGTGGGTTCGATCCTGATGGGCCCCGTGTGGGTGCTCACCTGGGGCGTGTTCATGCTTGCGCTCTACAGCTCGCTGACCCGCTACATCGCGCGCTTCGTCGAACGAGACCTGATCATCGCCGAGATCAGCGCCATGTCGTGGCAGGTGTTCGCTCTGATCGCACTGCTGGGCGTCGGCTACGGCGTTCGGGAGGCGATCAACCCCCGTATCGATTTCTGGTGGGCCGAGTTCAGCAACCGACGCAAGGCGCTGCTCGACTTCGTTCTGCACGTGACGCTGTTTCTCCCATTCCTCATCGCTGCCCTTCGCATCCTGCAGCCCTACGCCAAGATCTCGCTCGGCTTCAAACGTGACTTCTCCGGCGAAACAGACGGCTCCTGGCCCTCGGGATGGCGGGTCTGGGAGACCTGGGAGCAGCAGGGTGACGCCGGTCAGCTACCGACGGGGCCGATTCAGGCGATGATCTTCGTCGCCTTCGTTCTGTTCTTCTTGCAGGTCTTGGCCGATGCGATCAAACACGGTTTCACGTTGATCCATCGGGAGGACCTCGGCCAGGTCCCCGAACACGACGCCCCAATGCGGGTCGAGTAGGGAGTTCGAATGTTAGGACTGGATCTCGGCGAGTTCTTGTCGATGCTGATGTTCCTGATCTTCATGGCGATGATCCTCACCGGCTACAACGTTGCGTTCTCGTTCGCGTCGACCGCTCTCGCGTTCACCTTCCTGGGTGATGTCTTCGACGTCTTTAATCCGCAGTCGTTGAACACCCTCCCGTTGCTGTGGGCCCAGAACCTGGGTCGGTCGGGCAACACCGTTTTGCTGGCCGTGCCGCTCTTCGTTTTGATGGGGGCGATTCTCGAACGGTCCGGACTGGCCGAACGGCTTCTGCGCGCCATCGGGATGCTCATGGGGCCACTGCGAGGCGGGGTCGCTGCCGCTGTCATCGTGGTCGGCACCCTGCTGGCCGCCGCGACCGGAGTGGTGGCGGCAACGGTGATCGTGATGGGCCTGTTGTCGCTGCCGGCGATGGTGGACCTGGGCTATGACCACAAGCTGGCCACCGGCGCAATCACCGCGTCGGGAACGCTGGCCCAGTTGTTGCCTCCGAGCTTGGTACTGATCCTGTTGGCCCAGCAGATGGGTGTGGGAATCATCGGCCTGTTTGCCGGGGCGCTGATACCGGGGTTGTTACTCGCCGGATTCTACGCCGTCTACGCATTGGGCATTTCCGCCATCAAGCCAGAGGTTGGCCCGGCAATGCCGAAGGAGCAGCGCACTCTCAACGGCAACGTCACGACCCCCCATGCGCTGTCCATCTCAGCTGTGTTAGCCCTGCTGCTCGGCATCGTGGTTCTTTCGCTGAGCAACCTGAATTCGGCGTTGATCGTCGTCGTCATCGGCTATGTGGTGGTTTTCGCGCTCCTCAAGTTTGGCTCGATGTTGATCGCTGAAGTCGTTGTTTCCATCATCCCGACTGTGCTTCTCATCATGGGCGTGCTCGCTGCGATCTTCCGGGGAATCGCAACCCCATCGGAGGCCGGTTCGATCGGCGTTCTCGGGGCCCTTCTGCTCGGTGGCCTCAACTACTACTTCGACAAAGTTCTGGCCGCCGACGGCGGCGATCACATCGACCCCACTTGGCGGCTCACACCGCAGGCGTTTCGCGAGGCCGGCCGCAGCACGGGCAACATCACGATCCTGGTTCTCACCCTCGTGTTCTCCTCCACGTTCTTCAGCCTGGTCTTTCGGGAGCTGGGAGGGTCGGACAAGACCTCCGAGTGGCTCACGGCGATCGGCGGTGGCAAAACCGGCTTTGTGATCGTGGCGATGATCGCGGTGTTCATTCTCGGGATCAATCTCGAATTTCTCGAGATCACCTTCATCGTCGTGCCGATCTTCGTGCCCGCCATGCGGGAACTGCAGTTCACCGAGGTCGAGATCATCTGGTTCACCGTCCTCATGGCGGTCAACCTCAACATGGCGTTCATCTCACCGCCGGTCGGGTTCTCGCTCTTCTACCTGCAGAGCGTGGCACCGCCCGAGGTGAAGACCGCCGACATCCACAAGGGTGCTATTCCCTTCATGGTTTTGCAGGGGATTGCGCTGGTGGTGCTCGGCGTGTTCGAAGGCATCACCGAGTTCTCATACGACTTGTTCGTCAGCGCGCCGGGAGACGGTTGACGGCTCGACGTACGGAGTTCGGCTAGTTTGAGCAACGGAACCCGGCCAATGTTGGGTACCTACACACCAAGGAGAGGTACATGCAAGAAGAAGAGACCGGTATGGAAGAGGCTGAAATCAGTCGGCGATCGTTCCTGGGCAGGGCCGGCGTTGGAGTTGCCGGCTTGGCAGCTACATCGGCGGTGCTCGCCGCCTGTTCGTCCGACCCCGATTCGTCGCTGGAGGAGAGTCTCGACGGAAACGAGGACGGCACCCCGGCCGAAGGAACCGACTCCGACGAAGAGACCGTGGAGCTCGTGCAAGACTCTGACCTGCCCGAAATCGAAATCGAAATGGCTACCAGCTGGCCCACCGGGCTCGTCACCCTCTACGGTGCCGCCGAGATCTTCGCGCAAGAGGTGAGCCGGCTGACGGGAGGCAGGTTCAAGATCAACGCCCGACCCGCAGGTGAGATCGTGGGTGGTCTCGAGGTTCTTCCGACGGTTCGTGACGGTGGCGCCGGCGCCGGCCACACCGCGTCGTATTACTACACCGGAATCAACCCGGCCACGCAGTTCGGCACGGCCGTGCCGTTCGGGCTCACCAGCCGCCAGCAAAATGCTTGGCTGTACGAAGGCGGCGGCTTGGAGATCATGCGTGATTTCTACGCCACCGAGTTCGGGCTGATCCAGTTCCCGGCCGGCAACACCGGGGTGCAGATGGGTGGTTGGTTCTCCAAGGAGATCAACACCGTGGCCGACATCCAGGGCCTCACGATGCGTATCCCCGGTATCGCCGGCCAGGTACTCAACAACCTCGGAGGGGAGCAGGTCTCTGTGGCTGGCGGCGACATCCTCCCTTCGATCCAGACCGGAGCGATCGATGCCGCTGAGTTCGTCGGCCCGACCGACGACCTCATCCTCGGTCTCGATGAGCTCGGCAGCGATCTGTTCTACTACCACCCCGGTTGGTGGGAACCCGGTCCATCGCTCGAGGTCCAGTTGCCGCTGTCGACCTGGAACGATCTACCCGAGGTCTACAAGGCCGCAGTCGAGAACGCCGCCGCCACCGCCAACGTGCGGACGATGGCCAAGTATGACGTGCTGAACCCGCGTGACCTTCAGAAGGTGAAGGAGTTCGCCGAGATCCGGCAGTTCAGTGACGAGATCCTCAGCGCCTTCAAGGAGGAGACCGAGAACGTGCTGAACACCATCGCCGGGGAAAACGCCGTCTTCAACGAGATTCTCGGTCCCTGGCGTGAGTACCGCGACGCCGTGCAGGAATGGCACGGTCTGGCCGAGACCTCGATGCTCACCGCCGCAGCGCTGTAGACGCTTCCGAAACTCGATGGCATCGGGCCGCCCTCAGGGGCGGTCCGGTGGCGTCGGCTACCGCCCGGCGACACGGGCCGCGATGCGTTCTATCGCTTTCTGCGACCCCTTCGGGACGGTGTATTCGACCTCGTCGATCAGCCAGTCCGTCGTGATCAGGGTGTCCCGCGTCATCGTGATTTTGGCCGACCCGTCCAACCGTTTCAGGAGTCGCTTGGCGACCTGGCGGATCTTGCCACCCTCCAACAGCACCAACCCGTCGCTGGTATGGGCCAGGACGCGGTACATCGTGGTGGCCGTGATGGCGACGGCGGCCCCCAAAACCGCCACCGCGAGGCGACTCGGCCACTGTTCGAAACCGGCGGCGATCGCGACGGCCAGGGAGCCGACGAAGGCGGCGGCGGCATAGGGATAGGCGAGGCGGTGTCGAGTCCACATGAAGGCTGCGTCGTACACCCGCTCCCCGGGTTCTACAAAGGGCTGAACCGATCGAAGCAGGATGCTGTGCCGCATAGGTCGATCCGAGTCTAGAGACGCTCGGTCTACCGCTCAGCACCTGTGGGCCGATATACTTCATATCGATAGCCGAGAGACCCTCAACGATCACCGCTGGTGGTCCGATAGGTAGTCAATCGGACGCAGCGCAGCCGGCGGGTGTCGGCACACGGCCCGGTCACAGGAGTCCACCGCCGTTCCGCTGCACCGCCATCGAGAGATCGATGGAGCGCGACAGCACCCGACGCAGTCCGCACCCACACCTAGGAGTAACCAATCGCCCTCTTAGAGTCCCCGATTTCTGCAGATCAACTGCGGCCCCCTCAGGGAAACGACGCCGCCGGTCCGATCGCGCCGCCGCCGCGCCACTTGACCGAGATGATCCAGCGTCACCTCGACGGCCTGGCCTCCGAAGAGGATGTCGACACCCTTCGAGCGAACCGATCCCATTGGATCAACGGCTTGATCAGGATGCTGGACGACGTCGAGTTCGCCATCGAAGACACCAAACGGTTCGTGCCGCGACCGACCAAGTTCCTGGTCCTCGACGATCTCGCAAGCGAGGCCGACCGGATCGACGCGGTGCTGACCGAACTGGCGGGTCCGCCTCGACGGGGCGGCAGGAAAGCAGCGCCCGCTCCTGGCGAGGCGATCGCAACCCTCCAACTGTCATGGCTTCCGGGCCGTGTCGTCGCCTGGCTCGGGGGCTGGAACGCCGATCCGTCCGAGGCTGAACGCATCCCCGAAATGCTCGCTGCGGCCGGCTCGGTTCTCGAGTGGACCGAGCACGACGACATCAAACTGCCTGACGGTTCCACGGTTCCTGCCGTGCAAGCGCCGCTCGACCAGTCTCTCGGGTGGCTGGTCTCGCTCGCCGACACAAAGGACGACGAGACGATCGGCGTCAGCGCTACCTGGTTCGGTTTGGTGGCTGCCACCGCAGTGCGGACGGTGACCCAGGGCCGAATCGTTCCGGCTCTCGCTCGCGCCCAGCGAGGTTCGATTCCCGACAAGCCGCCCCAGAACCACAGCCACTACGAGGTCACGTGGAAGCCCGCTCTGGTCCCGCCGGAAACCATCCGCCTTCTGGCCGAGTCGTGTCCCGGCGCGGCTGCCGCATTCGAAACCAAACGTGACAGGAGAGCATTCACCGACGCCGTCCTCGCCGACTTGACCGACACCATCGTTGCGACCTCGGCCAAGAGTCTCGAGGTTCCTGCCCCGCCGCCTTCGCTCGCTAACCGTTCGGACATGATCGAAGCGGTGCTGGCCCGTCTCGACGGGGAGCCGTTCAGCGCCCCGACCCGCCTGGGATCCGATTTGGCCCGACGGCTCGACCAGTGGAGCTCACCGGTCACCCAAGCGACCAAACATCCTCTGGTGGTCGAACTCAACGAGCCTGATGCGAGCGGTGCGTGGCACCTTCGGGTTCTGGCCCACGGCGACAAGAAATCGCTCGATCCGGTTGAGCAGGTGATGGTCACCTCGTCCAATGTGCGCTCCAAGCGGATCAGGGATCACCTGTTGCGGCTCGAACGCTTGTACGACGTCCTTTTGCGCCCCGGAAGCCGGCGCCGCGGAGAAGTGCTGCTCTCTCAGGACGAAGCATGGACCTTCATGACAAAGGTCGGCGAGGTCCTCCTCGCCAACGGGTATGACGTCCGTGTCCCCAGCCTGTCCCGCAAGAAGGCAACCGCCTCGCTCCGGCTCACCGCCGAAGAGACCAAAGACTCTGTGGTCGGTGCCCAACAGCTGGCCAACGTGAGGTGGTCGGCGGTGTTCGACGGCGTCGAGCTCAGCGCCGCCGAGATCGCTGAGCTCGCTCGCGAGGCCCGTCCGCTGGTGCAGGCCCAGGGACAGTGGGTCGAGCTCGACAAGGCGGATTTGGCCCAGGCCGCGAAAGCCCTGGCCGAACGGGAGGAGCAGAAGACACTCACTGGTGCCGACATGCTTCGCCAGGCCCTCGGGCTGGAAGGCTCACCGCTTCCCGGCGGCGTGTCGATAGCCGGTTCGGGTTGGGCCGTCGACCTTCTGCGCAGCGCCCAGAACCTCCCTACCGACCTTCCAACCTCGCCCGACGGATTTGTCGGTGAGCTTCGCACCTACCAGGCCAACGCGCTCGCATGGTTGGGATTCCTCGAATCGGCGGGCCTTGGCGGCTGTCTGGCGCTCGACATGGGCCTCGGCAAGACACCCACGATGCTGGCCCACATCGCCCAGTCGACCGACAAGGGCCCGGCCCTCGTGATCGCGCCGCCTGCGGTGGTGGGTAACTGGGCATCCGAAGCCCGCAAGTTCGTTCCCGGGGTCAAGGTGCTCGTGCATCACGGGCCGAACCGGGCGAGCGGCGTCGGCATCGCGCAGGCGGTTCGCAAGGTCGACGCCGTCATCACCACCTACGGCACCGCCATCAGAGACATGGCGCGGCTCGAAGACATCGACTGGAACATCACGGTCCTCGATGAAGCTCAGGCGATCAAGAACCCGGCCAGCGAGACCGCCCAGACGCTGCGCCGCCTGAACGGGCGATCCAAGCTTGCGCTCACCGGCACGCCGATCGAAAACGGGCCCGGCGATCTGTGGGCCATACTCGACTGGGCCAACCCCGGACTGATGGGTTCACGAAACTCGTTCATCGCCAACGTGTCGTCCAACAAGAACGGATCGATGTCGAGCCGGGAGAATGTCGAGGATGTGTTGAAGGCGCTCAACGGTCTCCTCGTGTTCCGCCGTACCAAAGCCGAACCGGCAATCGCGGCCGAGCTGCCCGACCGTATCGATGAGCTCGATCACTGTGCGATGACACCCGAGCAGGTGGGCCTGTACCAGGCCACGCTCGACACGCTGCTGCAAGAGACCAGCGACGAAGACTCTCCCAAGAAGAAGGGGGCTGTGTTGGCGGCGATCACCAAGCTCAAGCAGATCTGCAACCATCCGGCAAACTTCAACTCCGAAGACGACGGGCCGATCGCAGGGCGATCCGGCAAGCTCGCTCGCCTCGAAGAGATCATCGACAGCGTGTTCTCCAACGGAGAGAAAATCCTGATCTTCACCCACTTCGCGACGTGGGGCGAGACGCTGGCCAATTATCTCACCAAACGCAGCGGCCTACCCATCGAGTGTTATCACGGAGGCCTCGGCCGCTCCGCTCGCGACCGGTTGGTCGATGAGTTCCAGAGCAGCGATGGCCCCGGCGCCATGGTGCTGTCGTTGAAAGCGGGCGGCACCGGCCTCAACCTCACCGCTGCCTCGCACGTGGTGCTCTACGACCGATGGTGGAACCCCGCGGTCGAAGACCAGGCCCGAGACCGGGTGTGGCGTATCGGGCAGAAGAACACTGTGATCTGTCACCGGTTGGTCTGCCCTGGAACCATCGACGAGCGGGTCGAAGAGGTCGTGGCCGGCAAGCGACAGATCGCCGACCTGGTGCTGCCGAAGAGTTCATCGGTGGGAGATCTCGACACCGAGCAGCTCCAAGCGGTGCTCGGCATCGATCCCGACGCACTACTCACCGTCGACGAGGTCGATGCTGCACCCCTGGAGGCGATCGCGTGAACGCACAACAACAACAACAGGGCAGGAACGGCAACGGGTCACGGGCCAGTAAACGCAAACGGGCCCGCAACCGCAAGAGCAAGGCAAAGCAGAACCGTGCGTTCTGGGGCGACGAAGGTCGGCTTCCCGAGCCGCCGACCCGGGCCCGGATCACCGACGATCCGGTGTCGGTGATCCGATCGCTGGGGCGCCCCCCGATGCCCGGCTTCGAGCAGCAGGCCCAGCACTACTTCGAGGCGGTCACGATGCGAGCGGTCGCCATAGGGGCGGCTATCGCTGCGGCCGGCGACATGGTTGACGCCGACGAGCTCTGAGCTTCGAGCTGCGACCCCACGCGCCGGCAACTAGTGTTTTGTGATGGACCCACTTTCAGCTCCCGTAGCCGGCGCCGAATCCGAACGGTTTGCCAACGCCCTGGTAGAGGTCGCTCGACTCGGCAACGCCAGGGTGAAGCGGATAACGCTCCCGGTTGGGGGAAGATGGTCCATCGACGCCAAACCGGTAGTAGGTACCGACTTCTGCGAGCACGCCCACCTCGGCTTCCTGGCCAGAGGACACTTCGTCGGTGAATATGCCGACGGCGAGACATTCGACTACAGCGCACCGGCAATGATGTGTATCGATCCCGGGCACGACTCGTGGGTCGAGGGTGACGAGGAGGTCGTGTTCATCCAGTTCGATTTCGAGCGTGACACGACCTAAAAACTCGGGCTTGCGCCGCGCCCGCAAGGTTGATGAACACCGCCGACGCACGGGAGGCATGGAACGCCCGGTATGCGGCCAGCGAGTTCGTGTGGACCGATCGCCCGAACCAGTTCGTAGAGGCCGGCCTCACCGAGCTCGAGCCGGGCACGGCAATCGACTTGGGATCGGGCGAAGGTCGCAATGCGGTGTGGCTCGCACGGCGGGGCTGGCAGGTAACAGCGGTCGATTTTTCCGCTGCAGGCCTGGCAAAAGCAGGTCGGCTCGCAACCGAACATGGGGTGAACGTTGTTTTGGTCGAACACGATGTGCTCACCTTCGATCCGGCAACGCCTGTCGACCTGGTGCTCGTGTCGTACCTCCAGATCGAGCGGGCCGATCAAGCGAGGATGCTCCGGCGTGCCAGCGGGTGGCTCGCCCCCGGTGGGACGCTGTTCGTGATCGCCCACGACCGGTCCAACATCGACAACGGCTATGGCGGGCCGCCCTCGCCCGAGGTCTGCTACACGCCCGAAGAAACGGTGGCTGCGCTCCGGGATCTGCACGTTGATCGAGCCGAAGTCGTAGAGCGAGTGGTCGATACTGACACCGGGCCCCAGACCGCTCTCGACACGCTGTTGATCGCCCACCGCCCCGGATCTCGCTAGCTGAACCGCATTCCAAGATCTGGACGATCGGTGATGAATCCGTCGACGTTGCGGTCCACGAGGAGCTGCATTTCCGCCACCGTGTTGACCGTCCACGGCAGCACTCGCAGCCCCAGGCTGTGAGCAGTGTCGATGTCCGCTTCGGTCAGAACCGCATAGTACGGAGACCAGATCGAGGCGCCTGTGGTCCGGATCGCGTCGAAATCGGGGTCGGATTCGGTGAGGGCGGACAGCCGAATGTCCGGGCGGACACTGTGAATGGCGCGCAGCGATCGGAAGTCGAAGCTCTGAACCACCGACCGGTCGACCATGGCTGCAGCATCGAGCGTCTGAATCAGCACCAGCTCGAAGGCGCCCGGGGCCGTTCCATCGAAATCGTCTCCGATGTATTCGGGATGGTCCGGAACCCGCTTGGTTTCGATGTTGAACTCCACTCGGGCCGCGGCGCGACGCTGCTCGGCGGACTTCAGCGGTGATCGGGTGTAGTCGGCGACGAAGGCGAACAGCTCGTTGAGCGTGATCGGCGAGAAGTGATCCTTGGCGAGGTCGGTGGGCTCGGCGACCTGTGCATCAAAGCGATCAGGCTCCGGATTCTGATCACAGACGAAATGCTGTAGATCCGACACCGAAAGAGAACGGACCGGAACGGGCAGCTGGAGGTGACCGGGCGCATCGGCCCGCAGACGGCACTTTGACGGCCAGAGTGCTTCGTCGTGCCACACGACAACCTGGTCGTCGGCGGTGAGGTGGAGGTCGAGCTCGAGGGTCGTCACCATCAGATCGAGCGCCACTTCGAAGGCCGGAAGTGTACTTTCGGGTCGCAGGCCGCGGGCCCCTCGGTGGCCCTGGACGTCGAGGCTCACGGCGAAGCGTTCTACACGGTCCAGGTCGCGCCGCTGCGAAGCAGATCGGACAGCTGCCCCTTGCCGTCGCGCTGGGCGGCGTCGACCTTTGCGTCGAGAGCATCGGTGTACTCGGGCTCCTCCACCTGGCGGAACACTCCGAAGCAGGTTGGGCTCTGCCGGTCCTTTGCCAGCTCGGCGAGGGCATACCGTCAGCAGGAAGGCCGTGGCAAGGACCACGGTGGCTTTCCCGAAGAGGGTGGCAGAAAAAAGCAGCCATCCTTGCGTGTCCATGCCTTATCTCCCTTCGCTCCTGGCATCGTCGATCATCCGTTTCAGGCGTTCGCGATCCTCGGCGTCGAGATTCTCCCCCTCCAGCTCGAGGAGGGCGGCGAAGGCCCCCTGCGCCGAGCCGCCGAAGAACGTCCGGACCAGGTGCCGTAGGGCCGAGCTGCGCGCCTTCTCACGCGGCACCGTCGGGTAGTACACATAACGTGGACCGTCGTGTTTGTGTTGCAGGTG
>CAJHZE010000112.1_pt1 | contig 14453 bp, 10 predicted proteins | sample 9198921 | NCBI WGS metagenome assembly CAJHZE01 (sample SAMEA7708380, study PRJEB35096) | sediment metagenome | biome: marine neritic benthic zone biome [ENVO:01000025]; feature: sediment [ENVO:00002007]; material: shallow marine sediment [ENVO:03000034] sea grass bed [ENVO_01000059] ... | reverse complement strand
TGACCGGCCTCGTCATCGTGATCGAATTCGACGACCTCGATAGCGCTCGCCGATTCTACGAGTCCGAGGAGTACACGGCGGCCCGGGCGGTTCGGGAGACCGCAGCCGACACCGATCTCCTCCTCGTCGAAGGACTCTGACGAGGTGGGAACCGCGTCAGGTGGCCGGTGCCGCTGGTACGCTGATCGGCTGCTGTCCCATCGGGGTATCCGTTGGGCCGGCTGGACCAGAGGGCCACCCTCCACACCACTCGTTACAGGAGATCCATCGTGAGCAAGCCAGCTTCCAACCTGCCTCCCAAGGCCGACACAATGACCAAGTTCGCCCGCGCCGAGGGCGACACCGGTTCCCCCGAGGTGCAGATCGCGCTGCTCACCGATCGGATCCGCCACCTCACCGACCACCTCGCTGTGCACAAGAAGGACCACCACAGCCGTCGTGGTCTCCTGATGCTGGTCGGCCGCCGCCGTCGCCTCCTCGATTATCTTCGGGGCATCGACGTCGAACGCTACCGAGCCCTCATCTCCGAGCTCGGCCTCCGCCGCTAGTCCCAGGCCGCATCCGCCCAAATTGCGTAGCCAGCCCACCGATCTGGTGGGCTCGGTACGCCAGAAAGGGCCAGGGGTGTACTGGAAACGCCAGATTGAGCCAATGGCGCAGCGGATGCGTCCATCACAGAACGCGGTTTCATTCCTCAGCCCGCCTACACTGCTGCCGACGGGTAAACCGTCGCGGCAAAGGCAGAGCCTGGTTTCTGGCTCCCGAGCTGCGCTTCACACACCGCTGCCATGCGTAGCCACTGTGAAGCGCACACCAGCCCACACAGACGGGCCCGTTCGGTAGCTGCAATCTGGGATCTGGCTGCGCCGTTCAGCTCCAGCGAGGGTCGCTGGCGCGCCAAATCAAGAATCAAAAAGGAGCATCTATGTCTGATGCTGTAGTAGTTAGTGGATCCGTCACCGCCGGTGATGGTCCAGAAATGCGCATGGAAACCGGCAAGCTGGCGAGCCTCGCCAGCGGTTCGGTCGTTGCCCGCATGGGCGACACCCAGGTCCTGGTCGCCGCCACCGGAGCCCGCCGAGTGCGCGAAGGAATCGACTTCTTTCCGCTCACCGTCGATGTCGAGGAGCGCTCGTACGCCGCCGGAAAGATCCCCGGGTCGTTCTTCCGTCGCGAAGCTCGTGCCTCTGACCATGCCACCCTCACCGCACGGCTGATCGACCGTCCGCTGCGCCCTTCGTTCCCTGACGGGTTCCGCAACGAGGTCCACGTAGTCGTCACCGTGCAGTCCGCCGACCAGGCGAACCCATACGACGTTCTCGCCATCAACGCTGCCTCGGCCGCCCTGATGGTGTCCGATGTGCCCTTCGACGGTCCCATCGGCGCGGTCCGCCTCGCCTACACCACCGATGGCGAATGGCTGCCCCACCCCACCTACGAAGAGGGCGACGAAAGCTCGTTCGAGATCGTGGTCGCCGGCCGTCAGCTTCCCAACGGCGACATCGCCGTGATGATGGTCGAAGCCGGCGGCACCGAGACGACCTGGAACAATGTCCAGAACGGTGCTCCCAAGGTTGATGAAGACGCTCTTGCGACAGCTCTCAAAGAGTCCGAGGCCTACATCAAGGAAGCCATCGCCCTTCAGAACCAGTTGGTCGAAGCTGTCGGTGGCCGGAGGGACTTCTTCGATTTCGATGCTCAGGTCGACTACACCGACGAGCAGATGGCAGCGGTAAAGGAATTCGCCGGCGCTCGCATGGTCGAGGTTCAGAGCATGGCCGACAAGGGCGAACGCGGCGATGCCGAATCGAAGCTGCGCGACGACACCATGGCCGAGTTGCTTCCCCGCTTCGAAGCCGACAACCCTGCGGCCGCCAAACAGCTCACGGCTGCGGTCCGCGGGCTTTCCAAAGAGGTCGTTCGATCGCGCATCGTCAACGACGGCGCCCGCATCGACGGACGCGGCCCGGCCGACATCCGACCGCTCTCCGCCGAGGTCGGCGTCCTACCCCGCGTCCACGGATCCGGGCTGTTCCAACGCGGCGAGACCCAGGTGCTCAACGTCACCACCCTCGGGATGGGACGCATGGACCAGATGATCGACGGCATCGATCCGCTCACCCGCAAGAAGTACATGCACCACTACAACTTCCCGCCCTTCTCCACCGGCGAGACCGGCTTCATGCGCGGTCCGAAGCGCCGCGAGATCGGCCACGGCCTGCTGGCCGAGCGGGCGTTGGTGCCGGTGGTTCCATCCCAAGAAGAGTGGCCGTACACCCTTCGCCTTGTATCCGATGTGCTCACTTCGAACGGCTCCACCTCGATGGCGTCGGTGTGCGGCTCGAGCCTGTCGCTCATGGATGCCGGCGTTCCGATCAAGGCTGCCGTGGCCGGAATCGCAATGGGTCTTGTGTACGCCGAAGGCAAGTACACCACCCTGACCGACATCCTCGGTGCCGAAGACGCCTTCGGCGACATGGATTTCAAGGTCGCCGGCACCTCCGAATTCGTGACCGCCCTTCAGCTCGACACCAAGATCGACGGCATTCCCAGCGACGTGCTGGCCGCCGCCCTCAACCAGGCCAAGGAAGCACGGCTGAAGATCCTCGAGGTCATGGCCGAGGCGATCCCTGCGCCCCGTGAGGATGTCACCGAGTACGCCCCCAAGATCGTGTCGTTCGAGATCCCGATCGACAAGATCGGCGAGGTGATCGGCCCGAAGGGCAAGGTCATCAACGGCATTCAGGCCGAGACCGGCGCCGACATCAGCGTCGACGACGACGGCATCGTGGGAACGGTCGCCATCTCATCCACGGACAAGGGCGTCGTGGCCGAGGCCGAGCGCCAGATCAAGCTGATCCTCGATCCTCCAACCGCTGAGGTGGGCGCCACCTACCCGGGCAAGGTGGTCAACATCACCAAGTTCGGGGCGTTCATTAACATCCTGCCCGGTCGTGACGGCTTGCTGCACATCTCCAAGATCGGTGGCGGCAAGCGCATCGACAAGGTGGAAGACGTGCTCGAGCTGGGCCAGAGCATCGACGTGTTGGTCGAAGACATCGACCCCAACGGCAAGGTCCCGCTCCGCATGGCTGGCGATGGCGGCGGTAGCAACGATGCCGCCCAGAAACGCGCCGAGAAGGCCGCCGCAACGGCGTCTGATTCCAGCACCGACGAGAGCGGTGATTCGGACGCTTCGTCGGTATCGATGTCGTTCGAAGACGACTTCGAGAATGTGCTGGGCGATGAGTTCGGCGAACTCGGACCCGAGGGTGCCGAGCTCAGCGACGGTGGCGGCCGCGGTCGAGGCCGGGGGGGTCGCGGTGGCAACCGCAGCGGAGCCCGAGGCAACCGCCGCTGACCGCCCAGATCTGAGTGCCCAGCGCGTGGCGATCGACGGAAATTTCGCCAAAATGTCGCCTTGAGCAGACAGAACCGGTGAACGGGAGGGGCCTATGGGCCCTCCCGTTTCGCGTTCAGGGCCGGGTACGTTCGAGCCATGCCTGTTGTTGTGGTCGGATCGATCAACGTGGACGACATCTACCAGACACCGAAGATTCCGGACCCAGGCGAAACAATCACCGGAGCCAGCTATCAACAACAGGGTGGTGGCAAGGGCGCCAACCAAGCGGTTGCCGCCGCGTTCGAAGGTCAGCTGGTCCGGATGGTTGCGATGGTCGGCCCCGACCCCGACGGCGATCAGCAGAGATCGGATCTCGAAGCGTTCGGTGTCGACTGCTCAGGCGTCGGGGTGGGTCACAGGCCCACCGGTCGCGCCGCCGTCCTCGTCGTCGGCGACCAGAATCAAATCGTGGTCGCTTCGGGGGCCAACCACGAACTTCGAGCCGAGAAAGTGGCCCGCGGCTTCGCCGGTATCACTGATGGCGTGGTGCTCATGTGTGCCGAGGTCGAAGACGAAGCCATGGCCGCCGCCGCGGTGGAGGGCAGGAAACGAGGAATGACGATCGTGGTGAACGCTGCCCCGGCTCGGCCCTTGCCATCAGAGATAACCGACGGTCCGTTCATTCTGGTCGTCAACGAACAGGAAGCCCAGTTGGTCTCAGCCCCAACCCAGATCTCCACACTGGCGGCCCGCGGTGCGAGGCTTCATCGACCGGGGTCTGAACCAGTGCTGATCCCGCCGGTACCGGTCCCGAGCGTTGTCGACACCACCGGTGCGGGCGACGCATTCTGTGGGGTGCTCGCCGCATCGCTTGCATTCGGCTTCGATCTCGAGGCCTCGATTCGGCGCGCCAACGCCATCGCCTCTGCCGTGGTTCGGGTCTTGGGCGCTCGCACATGGCGGTCTCGTTCGCTGCCCGACGACGTCCGAGCGCTGATAGACGAGAACTTCAGACCGCTAGATACCTAGGACCGGTTCGAGGCCAACGGTGAGGCCGGGGAGGTCGGCGATGCGTTTGGCGGCCAACATCACCCCGGGCATGAAACTGGACCGGTCGGTCGTGTCGTGACGGATCACCAGGCTCTGACCCGTGGTGCCGAGCAAGACCTCCTGGTGGGCCACCATGCCGGCCATGCGGACCGAGTGGATCGGCAGGTCGCCGGGGCCCTTGGCGCCGCGGCCGCCGACGAAAGTTTCGGTCTCTGTTGGATCGGGAGCCCAGGACGAACTGGCCGCCGCCATACGCTCGGCCGTGCTCACCGCCGTTCCGCTCGGCGCATCAACTTTGGCGTTGTGATGGAACTCGATGATCTCGGCGGTCTCGAAGAAGGGTGCGGCCATCTCGGCAAACCGCATCATGAGCACGGCGCCGATGGCGAAGTTCGGGGCGATCATGCAGTTGGAGCGGGTGAACTGTCGACCGATCGCGTCGTACTCCGATTCGGTAAACCCCGACGTCCCGACGACCGCATGGATTCCATGGTCAGCGCAAAATGCGATGTTGGCCCGGGCCGCCGCCGGTTCGGTGAAGTCGATCGCAACCTCGACCCCGGCCTGGGTCATCGCCGTCGGGCTTCCGGACACATCGAATGCCGCATCCGTCACGCCGATCACCGTGCGTGCGGCGAGGCCGTCGTGACTCGGATCGACGGCCGCTACCAACTCGAGCTCGGGGTCAGCGGCAACCGCCTTGCAAACCGTGGCGCCCATTCGGCCGCCGGCACCGAACACTCCCACGCGAATAGTCATGTCGGAATTCTAAGGGATACATCGTCCGGGCGCTGTTGGCGCCACGACTGCGGTGACGCCGATTTCGCCACCGACCAGCCGCCGAACTACACCTCGCGGCCGGCTGAGGCGAGGTCCGGCTGCAGCGGTAGACACCTAGACTTATCACCATGACTCGGGCCCGACGCGTTGCGCACCGCCCGTGACTTCCACCCAGTCCGGTCCCGGGGAGGTCGACGCTCGGTCGAAGCTGCCCACATGGCTTCTGCGGCTCTCGATCGTGGTGGCCGCAGCCTCGCTGTTCTCGGCGTGGGGAGGCTCGGCGCTGGCTCCTCAGCTGGTTGACAACAACCCGAGAGCCCTCATCGCGCTGAACCCTTCGAACCCCAACCTGATCCTGGTCAGCAATCAGATGTCGGACGCCTGGTTCTATGGCATCGGGTTCTTTCGTTTGATCGCCTCGGACCCGTTCAACTATCTGATCGGGTTGCACTTCGGCGACCAAGCCTTTGCCTGGCTCGAGCGGCGAAGTCGAACCTATGGGCCCTACATCCGCCAGATGGAGGACTACTTCCGCCGGTTCGCCGTCCCGATCGTGTTCCTGGCCCCCAACAACATCGTGTGCATCGTCGCCGGTGGCATCGGGATGAAGGCTCGGACCTTCGCGGTGACAAACGCTGCTGGCACGCTGTTCCGGCTGATACTGATCGATCGTTTCGGCGCTCGGTTCGAATCGCCGATCGGGAGCGTCGTCGATTTCATCGCCGACAATCGGGTGTGGTTTCTCATCGCCTCGGTCGCTCTGATCGCGTGGACGATCCTCGGAGAGTTTCGGGGTGACAACACCGAGCTCAGTGCGCTTCGGGAACTGAACAAGGAGCTCGGCAGCGAAGATGACGACCACTGACTATCCCGATCAGTCTGACCTGCCTGTCTCCAGCCGACCTCGGCGGGATGCCGACTGGTCGTTTGTCAGCTCACCTCGCTGGATCGCCTCTCATGTGTTCGCCGCTCTCATGATCTCGGCGTGCGTGGTGGCGATGTTCTGGCAGCTCGATCGCCGTCAGGAACGGATCGAGCAGAACGAGACCATCGCGGCGCGAGCCCAGTCATCGCCCCTCACCGTTCAGGGTGCGATCGATTCGGGCGAGCCGGCCGCTGTTGAGTATCGAGTGGTCGCCGACAAAGGCATCTGGATCGATCCCGACGTGGTGAGGATTGCCAACCGAAGCCAGAACGGCGCCGCCGGCCAATGGGTGGTGGGGTTGTTCGAGACCTTCGACGGCACCAATGTGCTGGTCAACCGCGGGTTCGCGGCGTTGGGGGTTGATGTCCCCGACCCGCCCGATGTCGATGTCCGGGGCGCGATCCTGCGAGGCTGGATGCGGGTCAGCCGAGAACGGGAGGGTTTAGCCGTCGCCGATTCTGGCGAGGGGACGGTGCTGCCCCGTCTGAACGTCGAGGCGGTGGCGCAGCGGCTTTCGGGAACCGAACTCGCCCCGATGTGGCTCCAGCTCGACGATCCTGAGGCCCGGGGAGTCCCCACTCCGATTCCTCTGCCGGACCAGGACAACGGCCCTCATCTGTCCTACGCCGTTCAGTGGGCCGTGTTCGCTGTCCTCGGCACGGTCGTGTACGGCCTGTTGTTGAGACGCATTGCGGTGACGAGGCGGCCCTAGGCAGGCCTTGTTTGCGGCGCCCTCGGCAGGGATCGACCCACGGCACGATCCGAGCCCTGCGGTATGGTGGTCGCATGTTCGGAGCCACTCTGACCGCAATGGTCACGCCGTTCAAAGACGACATGTCACTCGACCTCGACGGGGCACAGATGCTGGCTCGTTACCTCGTCGACAACGGCAACGATGGCGTGGTGGTAGCCGGTACTACCGGTGAGTCGCCAGCGCTGAGCCACGCCGAGCAGATCGACCTGATCGATGCGGTAAAACAGGCATTGCCCGACAACGCCGTGGTCGCCGGCGTGGGCAGCAACAACACCGCTGCGGCTCTCGATCTCACCGAGCGAGCCGCCGCGGTAGGAGCCGATGGCCTCCTTCATGTGACGCCGTACTACAACCGTCCCTCCCAGGAGGGATTGCGGGAGCACTTCACCACCGTCTCATCCGCCACCGACCTTCCGGTGCTTCTCTACGACATCCCGATTCGGACCGGCCGCAAGATCAGCAGCGACCTGTTGCTGGATCTGCTGGCCCTTCCCACCGTGGTTGGCATAAAGGACGCCGCCGGCGACCCCTCCGAGACCGCCGATGTGATCCGCCGGGCCGAGGCCGAAGGCCTGGAGGTTCACGTGTATTCGGGCGACGACAGCTTGACGCTCCCGCTGCTTGCGGTCGGCGCAGTCGGAGTGATCGGTGTGGCGACTCATTGGGCCGGTGCAGAAATGGCCGAGATGATCGCCGCCTACAGCAAGGGCGACGTGGCGTTGGCCCGTCAGATCAATGCCCGACTCATCCCGTCCTACGACTACGAGACCGGCGACCTCGCACCGAATCCTGTACCGACCAAGGTGATGATGAACCTGCTCGGCGTGCCGGTCGGTCGTTGTCGGCCACCGATGGGTCCGATCCCAGCCGGCGTCGATGAGGCAGCGGGCGTGGTGCTGGCCGGTCTCGACCGCTGAACCGCCGCCTCGGTCGTTGAGCCCGACCCGAGCCCTCCCAGGGCGTAGGCTGTAGCACCTATGGCTCAACCAGTACGAGTTGTCTTCCTCGGTGGACTCGGGGAGATCGGTCGGAACTGCGCCGCAATCGACATCGATGGCCGCATCATGCTGATCGATTGCGGCCTCATGTTCCCCGACAACGACATGGCCGGCATCGATCTGGTGCTGCCCGATTTCACCTGGCTCCGGGAGAACGCCCACCGCGTCGACGGCGTGGTCGCAACTCACGGTCACGAAGATCACATCGGTGCCATCGGTTGGCTTCTCGACGAAATGCCGCTCAAGGTCATCGGGTCGCCACTGACCATCGGACTCGCCAAGAACCGTATCGAAGAGCGCGGCCACCTCAAGAAGGCGAGCTTCATAGAGGTGAGCGATGGCGACCGTATCCAAGTCGGTCCCTTCGACATGGAGTTTTTTCCGGTCACCCACTCGGTTCCCCACGGCTTCGCCACCGCCTTCCACACACCGCAGGGCGTGATCCTTCACAGCGGCGACTTCAAGCTCGACATGACACCGGTGGATGGTCGACTCACCGACTTGGCTGGAATCGGTCATCTCGCCACCGACGACGGGATTCGGCTGTTCCTGTGCGACTCAACGAACGCCCAGTCGGAGGGATTCAGCGACTCCGAAACCAGCATCGGTCAGAATCTCGAAGATGTGGTGCGGGCGAGGGCCGGTCGTCGCTTGATCGTGGCCTGCTTCGCATCCCACATCCACCGCGTCCAGCAGATCGCCAATGCGGTCATCGCTGAAGGGCGAACCGTGGTCACGATGGGTCGAAGCATGAACAAGAACGTGGCGCTCGCCCGTCAGATGGGTCTGCTCGACATCCCCGACAACAAACTGGCCAAGATCGAAGACGTCGACCGCTTCGACGACGGCGACGTGTGCATCATCTCCACCGGCTCTCAGGGCGAGCCGATGGCGGCCCTGGCCCGAATGTCAACCGGCGACAACAAGTTCCTGCAGATCAAAGACGGCGATTGCGTGATCCTGTCGAGCCACCCCATCCCTGGCAATGAGCACAGTGTCAACGCCGTGATCGAAGGCCTGCTGCGGAGAGGCGCCGAGGTGGTCGACAGCACCACACATCGCGTCCACGCCACCGGTCATGCCAAGAGCGAAGAGCTCAAGGTGATGCACAGCATCGTGAAACCCGAATGGTTCATACCCGTTCACGGCGAATACCGGCACCTGGTCGAGCACGCCCGCTTGGCGACCCGCGTCGGGACCCCGCCCGAGCGCGTGGTTGTGTGCTCCGATGGCGACTCGGTGGTGCTCAGCGACAAAGGACTCAAGCGGGGCGAATCGGTGCCTGCCGAATATGTCTATGTCCACGGAACGGTTGGCGATCTCGGTGAGGGAGTGCTCGACGAACGACGCACGCTCGGTACCGGCGGCCTTGTTTCGGCGATCGTGTCGCTGCGTATCGAAGGCCCGCATGCATCGCTGGTCGGTATCCCCGAGATCGTGAGCCGAGGCTGGGTGTCGGGTGATGAGGGCGACCAGATCCACAAGGATGCGGTGCGCTCGGTGACCGACGCCGTGGAGGATGCACTGGCCAAAGGCGTCAGAACCCGGTCCGACCTCGAGAAGCTGGTGCGGCGCACGTTGGGCCGCTTCGTGTCGAACCGAACCCGACTGCGCCCTGCCATTGTGCCCGTGGTCCTCGGCGCCCACGAGTAGCGTGCAGCCATTGCGACTGGCGGTTGCGGCCGCCGTTGCTCGGGCTACCCAATAGCTGGAGTGCCACAGTTCGCAGGTCGCCACAAACTACGCTTTGGGAGTTGTGGCTACCACGAGCAGAAATCAGCGCCCGGCGCGTTCGTCGACCACTCGGCGTAGTGCCGGCGGTCGTCCTCCTCAGCGCCGAAAGAAGAAGTCAGCGGCCCAGACCACCAGCGATCGTGAGGTCCAAGGTCTTCTGCTGATCGCCCTCGGTGTGCTCCTCGGATTGGGGTTGTACACCGGCACCACCGGCCCGGTAGGCGAACTGCTGGCCGACGTCAGCGGTTGGCTGGTCGGCCGCGCTCGGTATGTGGTTCCGCTCGTGCTGCTGTGGTTCGGCTGGCACCGTCTGCGCAACGCCCCGACGCCCCGAAGCCGTTCGCGACGCAAGAAGACATCGAGATTCGAACCCGCCCAGCTGGCCGCCGGCGGCTTGTTGATGGTCGCAGCGTTCTCGATTCTCGACCTCACCGGCGGACGACCCTGGAACGGGTCGAGCGTCGATGAGCTCTCCGCCGCCGGTGGACACGTGGGTGTGCGCATCGGAGGCACGATCGAGTCGCTCTTCGGTCATTGGGGTCACATCATTCTCACGATCACCATGGTGCTGGTCGGCGTCACGGTGCTCACCAGCATCAGTTACGGCTGGATTCTCGACGCCATCATCGACCGCCTCCGCCGGGCCGCCGGCTATGTGGCAGAGACGGTCTCCAACTTCGACTTCGACCGGTCCAAGCTCGGACTCGAGCGACCCTCCGACACGACCCCCGCCCCGGCCGGGGTCACTGAACCACTGCTCGACATCGAGATCACCACCGCCGACGATGGCCCGGGCCTGAAGAAGTCAACTGAAACCGCCGAGCGCTATATCGACCTTCGTCCCGAATCGCCTGGCTTCGACGATGTTCCGCCGGCCCCTGCGCCACCGCCCAGCGAAACACAGGCCGAACCCGACATCGAGGTCGGCACGTTCGACGAAGCGCCCGGCGATCATTTCAGCTTCAGTCAGGTCGAGCCCCCCAAGGCACCGACCGATGTGGCCCCCGCCTCACCGACCCCCGAGGGTGGGGAATGGTTGCTGCCCTCGGTCGGAATGCTCGATCTGTCGGCCAGCCAAGATGTCGACGAAGCCGAGGTTCGCGACCGTGGCATGCGCTTGCAGCGAGCGCTTCAGGAGCATGGAGTTGAAACCCGCTTGATCGGTGTGCGGGTGGGCCCGACCATCTCGATGTTCGAGTACGAGCTTGCGCCCAAGACCAAGGTGTCGAGGGTGATGGCGCTCCGGCAAGACATCGCGTATGCGATGATGACGCCAAACGTTCGGATCCTGGCTCCGATTCCGGGGAAACAGGCCATCGGTGTCGAAGTGCCCAACCTCGAGCGGGCCCTGGTAACCGTGGGCGATCTGCTCGTGTCGGAGGAAGCCAGCAAGGCCAAGCATCCGCTCGAAGTCGGCTTGGGTCGTGACATCACCGGCCGCACGATCATGATCAACCTGGCCAAGATGCCGCATCTGCTCGTCGCAGGGCAGACCGGGTCGGGTAAGTCGAGCGGGCTCAACACCATGCTCACCAGCGTTTTGATGCGGTCGACTCCCGACCAGGTGCGCATGATTCTCGTCGATCCCAAGCGGGTCGAACTCACCCAGTACAACGGACTACCCCACCTGCTCAGCGAGGTTGTGACCGACCCCAAGAAGGCGGCCAACGCTCTCAATTGGGGTGTGCGGGAGATGGAACGGCGCTACAGCATGCTCGAAGAGGTCGGTGTGCGCGATATCAACGGCTACAACCAAGCCGTCGAAGACAAGCGCCTCGCCCCCCGGGTGCTCGACGATGGATCGCTCGGCGACTACGAGAAGTTCTCCTACGTGCTGATCGTGATCGATGAGCTGGCCGACCTGATGATGCAGGTGGGCGCTGAGATCGAAGAGGCGATCGTCCGTATCGCACAGAAGGCGAGAGCGGTGGGCATTCATCTCGTCATCGCCACCCAGCGTCCGTCGACCAACGTGATCACCGGCATGATCAAGGCCAACGTGCCGGCCCGCCTCGCCTACTCGGTGAGCAGCCTCACCGACAGCCGCGTGATTCTCGATACCGGGGGAGCGGAGAACCTCGTAGGCAAGGGCGACGGTCTGATCAGCGATGGAACAACCAGCGACCTCACCCGATTCCAGGGAGCGTGGGTGACCGAGCAAGAGGTTGCCGAGATCGTCGACTTCTGGCGTCATCAGGCGCCCGATGTGCAGTTCGACCCGCGGGTGCAGGGCGAGGAGGCCGAGTTGGCCGGCGCCGCCGCCGTTTTGCCCGGTGGTTCGACCGGCAGTACCGACGACGACGAGTTGTTGCTGGCGGCAATGGAACTCGTGGTCAACAGCCAGCGGGCTGCGGTGTCAGATTTCCAGCGCAAACTCCGGGTCGGCTTCGCTCGGGCCGGTCGCCTGATGGATGAGCTGGAACAGCGAGGCATTGTGGGTCCCAACGTGGGGTCGAAAGTACGCGACGTCTTGGTTACGCCCGCCGAACTGCATCGCATGGCGTCGGCGCCGGCCCCCGAACCGGCCGTTCAGCAACAACTTCTCACTCCGCCGCTGCCGAAGGGCGACCCTCCGGCCGCGAGTGAGGATCCCGAGCCGAAGCCGACGTTGTCGAGCATCAAGAATCCTGAGTCGGAGGCGCCTTCGGGTGAACGCTCGAAGGCGCTCCCACGCCCCTTGAGCGAAGCGGAGAAGAAGAGGTTGGAGGAGGAGTCGCCCGAACCCGACGGATCGACCGAAACCGTTCCCGAGCCCAAGCCCGAACCCGGCGACCGAGACATCGTCGACCACGCTGCCGAGCTGATCATCAACAGCCAACTCGGATCGGTGCCCATGCTGCAACGCAAGCTGCGGGTCGAACTCAAAGAGGCCGAGCGGGTCATGAACGTACTCGAAGAGCGCGGGATCGTCGGCCCGGCCCAAGGGGTGCGGGCCCGCGAGGTCCTGGTCAAGCCTGACGACGTCGAATCTGCCGTGGGGTCGTCGACCGAGCCCGAGGAACCGGCCGCCAAACCTGCCACAGGCAAGGCCGGGGCGAGCAAGCCCAAGGCCAGCGGTGGCCCGAAGAAGAAGCCACGGAAGAAGGCGGCAAAGAAGCAGACTCAGTCGCTGGATCTGACCGATCCCGAAGTGGATCTGACCGATGAGACCCCTCTCCCGGCAGACGCCGACGAACCGACCGTCGACGACGATGACGACGAGTTCGCCACCGACGACGACTTTGACCCGGCGTTGGCGCCGCCCCCGGGGTATCCCAAACCGACGCAGTGACCGTTCTCATAGCCCTGGCCTTTTCGGTCGCCGGGATCGTCCTGCTCACATTCGCCGCCGATGCGTTCGTCGAGGGCGCCGCCAAACTGGCCGTGGTCTTCAACGTCACGCCGATCGTCATCGGGGCGGTCATCGTCGGATTCGGAACGAGCGCACCCGAGATGTTGGTGTCGGCGGTTGCGGCCCGAAACGGCGACGGTGATCTAGGTATCGGCAACATCATCGGCTCGAACACGGCGAACCTCAGTCTGATTCTTGGTGCGGCCGCCCTTCTAGTGCCGATCGCGGTAGCGAAGGATGTGCTCAAGCGTGAGGCGATCATGGCCACCGTGGGCGCAGTGATCTTCTCGATGACTCTGCAGGGCGGCGGCATCAAACAGTGGGAAGGGGTCGTTCTCTTCGTGCTGCTGGTCGCCAGTCTCACGTGGGTGATCCGCTCGGGGAATGCCCCACCCATCGATGAGATCGTGGAGGAGGGCGAAGCGGTGCGGGCCCGGGCCGAGGTGGTGCGCACTACCGCCGGCCTCATCGGCACCGTGGGGGGCGCCTGGCTGCTGGTTCGAGGCGCCACCGACCTGGCCGATGAGTTCGGCCTGAGCGGCGGGTTCGTCGGGGTGACGCTGGTCGCGATCGGTACCTCCCTGCCCGAGCTTGTCACGACCGTGGCCGCCGCACGTCAAGGCTCGACCGATCTCATCGTCGGCAACCTCCTTGGCTCCAACCTGTTCAACTCGCTGGCAGTGGGTGGCGTCGTAGGCGTTCTCGGTGACGGTGTGATCCAGGACAACTCGCTGGCCACACTCGACATGGGGTTCATGCTCGTGGTCTGCCTCGGGGCCTTCGCGGCGATGTGGAGTCGGGCGCTGTTCACCCGGATCGAGGGATCGGTTCTGCTCGCCGTTTTTATGGCGTTCCTGATCGTCTCATACCTCAATGAGCGGGCCGACCCGATCGAGGCTCTGAACAGGGTCTTTCTGATATAGCCGACGTGGGCGACTGGGGGATTTTGCCCCTCAGTTCGACCGCGGTTGTGCCGATACAGAACCCATGGATCTGTTGGCCCCTGTTCGTCGCGTCGACGAGAACGGCGAGTCTGGCTACGTGTTGGCCACGACCGCGCTGCTCCTGATCCCACTGATGATATTCGCCGCGTTCGCGGTCGACGTGGGCAGCTGGTACGTGGAGGCCGACGAGGCTCAGCGCGCCGCCGATGCGGCTGCGCTCGGCGGCGTCGTGTGGATGCCCGACTTCACCCGTGCCACCACCGCCGCCAGAGACATCGCCCGCGACAACGGGTTCGATCACGCCGATCCCGACGTCAGCGTTCTCGTCGAGCGGCGCGGATCTCAGGGCATCTATGTGAAGATCGAGACCAAGGGCGAGTCGCACTTCGGGAGGGTGGTCCTCAGCGACATCGACATCTCCCGACAGGCGACATCCAACTACATTCTCCCCGTACCACTGGGCAACCCCGGCAGTTCCCTCGGTTCAGGCCTGGACCCCTCGCCGGTGGCGGGGGATCCGAGCGAGCGTATGCTGCTGGCCTTGAATGGGTACTGTCAGGGGTACCAGAACGGCGACCCGTTCGGTGTCGGCTG
>CAJHZE010000487.1_pt1 | contig 14608 bp, 12 predicted proteins | sample 9198921 | NCBI WGS metagenome assembly CAJHZE01 (sample SAMEA7708380, study PRJEB35096) | sediment metagenome | biome: marine neritic benthic zone biome [ENVO:01000025]; feature: sediment [ENVO:00002007]; material: shallow marine sediment [ENVO:03000034] sea grass bed [ENVO_01000059] ... | reverse complement strand
GTCGGAGCCCAGATCGAGGTGGGCCAGATCGTGCAATTCCACGTTCGGGACGCAGAGTCGGCCAGCCAGGACCTCTACGAGCGACTCACCGAGGTCGAGCCCGAGGTCGCCGGTTCATTGCTCTTCACCTGCACCGGCCGAGGAACCAACATGTTCAGAGACGACCACCACGACGCCCGGGCGATCACCGAGGTGTTCCCCGATGTCGCGAACGCCGGGATGTTCTGCGCCGGCGAGATCGGCCCGGTCGGATCCAGAAACGCGGTTCACGGGTTCACCGCCACCGCACTGTTGTTCGGCTGAGCGTCAGTTCCGGAACCGGGCGGCCCTGGGTAGGGTTTTGCACGTGACCGTGCCACAGATCTCTCTTGAAGAAGCCTGGGAAACCCTCTCCGAGGATCCTGATGCCGTCTTGATCGACGTCCGGACTCTCGCCGAGTGGTCCTTCGTCGGGATCCCCGACCTCACCACGATCGGAAAGAACGTGCGCACCGTCGAATGGACCCAGTTCCCCACCGGTCAGTCCAACCCCGACTTCCTCGCCCAGGCCACCGAGGGCCTGTCTCCCGAACAGACGCTCCTCATGCTGTGCCGATCGGGAGGACGGTCCAACGCGGCAGCCGAACTCCTCACCGCCCAGGGCTACAACGCAGTCAACGTCGGATCCGGGTTCGAGGGGGATCTGGACCCGCAGGGCCACCGACGCGGGGGTTGGAAAGACGAGCTCCCGTGGCGTCAGAGCTGAACCATTGGGGAACCAACACTCAGCTGGTGCGGGGCGGCCTTCGACGGTCCGAGTTCGATGAGACGGCCGAAGCGATCTACCTCACCTCAGGCTATGTGTACTCCTCAGCCGAGGAGGCTGAGGCCGCATTCAAAGGTGAGCACGAGCGCTACATCTACAGCCGCTACGGCAACCCGACGGTGTCGGTGTTCGAGGAGCGCCTGCGGTTGCTCGAGGGGGCCGAGGCTTGCATGGCAACCGCTAGTGGGATGGCCGCAGTTTTTGCCGCCCTGGCCTCTCAAGTCGGCGCCGGCGATCGAGTCGTCGCCTCGCGGGCTCTGTTCGGAAGCTGCCATGTGATCCTCACCGAGATCCTGCCCCGCATGGGAGTCGAGACGGTCCTGATCGACGGCACCTCAACCGAAGAGTGGCAGCGCGCCCTGGCTCCCGGGACCAATGCGGTCTTTCTCGAGAGCCCGTCGAATCCCGGTCTCGAGATCATCGACCTCCGGGCCGTTTGCGACCTGGCCCACCGGGTCGGAGCTGTTGTGGTCGTCGACAACATCTTCGCCAGTCCGGTTCTGCAGCGACCTCTGGATTTCGGAGCCGACATCGTCGTGTACTCGGCGACCAAACACATCGATGGGCAGGGGCGCACCCTGGGCGGCGCCGTGCTGGGAACCGCCGACTTCATCGGCAACAAGCTGATGCCGTTCCTGCGCCACACCGGCCCCAGCCTCAGCCCGTTCAATGCGTGGGTACTGCTCAAAGGCCTGGAGACGCTGACCCTTCGAGTCAACGCGATGTGCGACACCGCGACGGCCCTCGCAGACGAGCTCTATGGACACGATGCACTTCGTGAGGTCCGCTACCCGGGACACCTCTCACACCCACAGCACGAATTGGCTTTGAAGCAGATGCGGCGAGGCGGTACCGTGCTCACCTTCACCGTGAAAGGCGACGGTGCGAATGCCAAGGCAAACGCCTTCAGGGTGATGAATGCATTCGAGATCTGCGACATTTCCAACAATATCGGCGACGCCAAATCGCTCATCACCCACCCCGCCACGACGACCCACCGACGCATCTCGCCCGAAGCCCGGGCCGCGCTCGGGATCACCGACGGCATGATCCGACTCTCGGTCGGCCTCGAGGACATCGACGACCTTCGTCGCGACGTCTTCCAGGCGCTGAGCACGGTCGGCGGACCGGTCTAGTGTTGACTCGGGCCTTGATCGAGGGAATGTAGGAGACGACGCCATGGAAATCATCGCCGCGGTCTTTGCCGAGGACATACAGCTTCGCCCCGTGCCGGGCCCCGCAACCCAGATCGACCTGACCGGCATACAGTTTTCGGCTCCGGCGCCCGGGGTGCCGCCGGTGACGGTCGGCCCCCATCTCATGGTCCTGGTCTGGTGTCCGTCGGACCACGGAGGTTTCGGGGCGCTCGAGGTCGTGTTCACCCGAGACGGTGAGCCAGAGCCGGTGGCCCGCAACGTTCAACCCCTGCAGATCGAGCCGGGCAAGTTCAACTACCGGCTGATACGAGCCGAGTTGTCATTCCCCGACTACGGCACGATCGTGGCCCACTGCAGTATCGACGGCGGCCCGACCACCCGGGTCCCCTACACCCTTTTGGCGCCGGCGGAGTAGGCGCTCGGGATTCCCGAGGGCACCAGGGCGGCAGGATACGCTGACCCGGTGACCGAAACCGAACTCGAACAGCTGGGCATCAACGTCATCCGAGGTATCTCGATGGACGGGCCCGCCGCGGCCAATTCAGGACATCAGGGCACGGCCATGGCCCTGGCGCCGCTTGCGCATGTGCTCTGGACCCGGGTCATGCGATACGACCCCTCCCGGCCTGATTGGCCGGACCGAGATCGCTTCGTACTGTCCAACGGACACACCTCGATACTCCAGTACGCCATGCTCCATCTCACCGGCTACGACCTGAGCCTCGAAGATCTTCGGCAGTTCCGGCAGTGGGGTTCGCGTACGCCGGGCCACCCCGAAGCCGGTCACACCGATGGTGTCGAAGTCACGACCGGCCCGCTCGGACAGGGCTTCGCCAACGCGGTCGGCATGGCGATCGCGGAACGCTACCTGCGCACCCGGTTCGGCGAGGACGTCATGAACCACCACACTTACGTGATCATGGGTGATGGGTGCCTTTCCGAGGGCGTCAGCCACGAAGCTGCCAGCCTGGCCGGCCACCAGAAGCTCGGCAATCTCATCGCCTTCTACGACGACAACCACATCACGATCGACGGCGTAACCGAACTCGCGCTTTCCGACGACGCGGTCGGACGGTTCGAGGCCTACGGCTGGCAGGTCATCGACATCGGCGACGCCGGTGAAGACCTCGACACCATCGAGGCCGCCATCAACCAAGCCAAGGCCGACACCGAGCGTCCATCGCTGGTGATCATCCGCACCCACATCGGCTATCCGTCACCCACACTCACCGACCACCACAGCGCCCACGGACTTGCGTTCGGGGCCGAAGAGATCGCGGCCACGAAGGAGATCATGGGCCTTCCCGACGAGTCGTTTTTCGTGCCGGAGGAGGTCAAGGCGTTGTATACCGCAGCCGGCGCCGCTGGAGCGGCGATGTCGGCGGAATGGGACCAGCGGGTCGCAGGGTCGGCGATGAGCCGGGCCGAATGGGACGCCTGCTGGGCTGGCTCAGGGCTGCAAGGATGGGACTCCGATCTCCCCACGTTCGACCCCGGCTCGTCGGTCGCGACCCGCAAAGCCTCACAGGCCGTCGTCGACGCCATCGCCCCCGGCGTCCCCGGTCTGATCGGAGGCGCGGCCGATCTCACCGGCAACACCGGCACCGCCCTCGAGGGACTCGGCGTGCAGGGCAGCATCAATCCCGGCGGGCGGCAGATCTACTTCGGGGTCCGTGAACACGCCATGGGCGCAGCGCTGGTCGGGATGGCGCACCACGGCGGTGTCATCCCTTTCGGCGGCACGTTCGAGGTCTTCGCCGACTACATGCGACCGGCCCTCCGCTTGGCTGCGTTGAGCGGGGCCAAAGCGATCTTCGTGTTCACCCATGATTCGGTCGGGGTCGGCGAGGACGGACCCACTCATCAGCCCGTAGAGCAGACAATGAGTCTTCGCGCCATCCCCGATCTCACTGTGATCCGACCCGGCGATGCCACCGAAGCGGTCGGCGCGTGGCAGGCTGCGATGGCATCGGAGGGGCCGACCGCCCTGGTGTTCTCCCGGCAAGGAATCCCCGTGAGCGAAGGAACCAGCGCCGACGCGGTCTCCCGAGGGGCGTACCCGGTCAACGACGTCGAGAGCCCCGACGCCATCATCATCGGCACCGGTTCGGAACTGGCCGTAGCCGTCGAGGCCGCCGACCATTTCGCGGGGAGGGTCCGGGTGGTGTCGATGCCGTCGTGGGAGCTGTTCGATGCCCAACCTGACGAGTATTGCAGTTCGGTCCTGCCCGCCGGCGTCCCGACCGTTTCGGTCGAGGCCGGCGTGACACTCGGCTGGCACAAATACGCCGATGAACCGGTCGGGATCGACCGGTTCGGTGCATCGGCGCCCGGTTCGCGGGTCATGAGCGAACTCGGGATCACCGCCGAGGCCGTCGCCGACCGGGTTCGGCAGTTGTTGTAGCCGATTCTGCAACGAGAGGTCCGGTCTGTATCCGATAGCGGAGCTAGGCTTTTCGACATGGGCAGACTGCACGACCTTCACAGCGCACAGGGCCAAAGCCCCTGGCTCGACAACCTTCGCCGGGGCTGGCTGCACGGAGGTGAGATGCAGCGGTGGATCGAACGGGGGGTACGTGGACTCACGAGCAACCCCTCCATCTTTGCCAAGGCGATGACCGACACCGACGAGTACGACCTTGACCTTCGCCGGCTGGTCGGCGACGGCAAGAGTGTGACCGAGGCGTACTGGGATCTCGTCATCGACGACATCCGCTCCGCCACCGCCCTGTTGATGCCCGTGTTCGACAGCTCCGACGGCGAAGACGGATACGTGTCGGTCGAGGTTTCTCCGGCCCTCGCCCACCAAACCGAAGCGACGATCGAGGCCGCCCGCGAGCTCGACGGTCGGCTTGGTGCTCCCAACCTGTACATCAAGGTGCCAGCCACCCGAGAGGGAATACCAGCCATTCAGACGCTTATCGGCGAGGGGGTCAGCGTGAACGTGACCCTGATCTTTGGCCTCGGGCGCTACTCCGAAGTGATGGAGGCCTACCTCGCCGGCCTCGAGACCTTTGCTGCGAAGAACCCCGACGCTCAGCTCGGAGCGATCTCGTCGGTGGCGTCGTTCTTCATCTCGCGGGTCGATGTCGACGTTGACCGCCGACTCGACGACATCGGCACCGAGGCGGCAACGGCGTTGCTCGGCAAGGCGGCGATCGCCAACGCCAAGCTTGCCTACCAGATGTTCGAGAAGACCTTCAGTGGCCCGAGATGGGATGCGCTCGTCGCTCGGGGGGCGCGGGTTCAGCGGCCCCTGTGGGCGAGCACATCCACCAAGAATCCTACGTATCCCGACACGCTGTACGTCGACGAACTCATCGGGCCGAACACGGTCAACACCCTTCCCGACAGCACACTGGGTGCCTTTGAAGATCACGGCACGGTGGCCCGCACCATCGACGCCAACCTGGCCGACGCCTACAAGACGGTCGAGGCGCTGGGCCAGCTCGGCATCGACTTGGAGGAGGTCGCCGTGAAACTAGAAGCCGAAGGGGTAGGGAGCTTCGCCAAGTCCTTCGATGAGGTGCTCGACACCCTGGCGACACGAGCCGACGAGGTCACCTAGACCGATCCCGAAAGACCGGCCTCGTGATCGACGACGGTGCCTCCGGCCCCGCTTCCGGTCGACTTCAGTGCTCGAATGATTCCGACGAGGTTGTCATCCCGCAGCCGTTCGAGTTCGCGGATCGTCATGTGCCCCGATTGCTGGTCGGACTGTTCGGCGATCAGTTCAACCAGTTCGTCGTCGAGTTCGGGCACATCGGTCAGTTTGGTCCAGGGCCACTGCAACGCCGGGCCGAACTGAGCCAGGAAATGTCGCATGCCAGCCTCGCCACCGGCCACTCGATACGTCTCGAACAGACCCATCTGGGCCCATCGCAACCCGAATCCAAAGCGGATCGCATCATCGAGTTCCTCAGTGGTGCAGATGCCGTCCTTGATCAGCCACAGGCCCTCGCGCCACACCGCCTCCAGTAGGCGATCGGCGATGTGAGCTTCGATCTCCTTGCGGACGACCAGCGGCTTCATGCCGATCGAATCGAGCACCCGACAGGCGCGCTCGATCGCGTCGGGAGCCGTTTCCGATGCGCCGACGATCTCGACCAGCGGCAGCAAGTACACCGGATTGAACGGATGGGCGACCACGAAGTTGTGGAGAGGGGCCGAACGGTGCAGTTCAGCGGTCAGCTCAGACGGTTTGAATCCCGACGTCGACGATCCGACGACAGCGTCAGCGGAAACCGATCGTGCGATCTGGCCCAGGACCGACCGCTTCCGCTCCAGGCGTTCGGGGATCGATTCCTGTACCCAGTCCGCTCCGGCGACCGCGTCATCGATTGTGGCCTCGAAGCTCAGCCGACCGGGTGGCGGCAGCTCCTGGTCATAGAGGGCCGGGAGCGCCCTCGCTGCGTTCTCCATCACCTCATCGATCTTGCGTTCGGCGTCAGGGTCGGGGTCGAACACGGCCACGTCCCAGCCGTTGAGGCGGAAGCGGGCCGCCCATCCCCCGCCGATGACGCCCCCACCGACGACTGCCGCTTTCCCCACGGTCACGTAACGACCGGCGCTCGCTTGACCAGACCGAGCTTGGCCCGCACGTCGTCGGGGCCGAGCACCTTGGCCCCAAGGCCTTCCACGATGCCCACCGCCCGTTCGACCAGTTGGGCGTTGGTGGCGAACACTCCACGGTCGAGATAGAGGTTGTCCTCCAGCCCGACCCGCACGTTTCCGCCGGCGAGCACCGCCGCGCCGACGTAGGGCATCTGGTCCCGGCCCAGCGAGAACGCCGACCAGGTCCACGAGTCGGGGATGTTGTTCACCATCGCCATGAAGGTGTTGAGGTCGTTAGGCGCTCCCCACGGCACGCCCATACACAGCTGGACCAAGGCGGGCGGGTCGAGAATCCCCTCGTCGACCAGCTGCTTGGCGAACCACAGGTGACCGGTGTCGAACGCCTCGATCTCGGGCTTGCAGCCCAGCTCGGTCATCATCTCGCCCATGGATCGCAGCATCCCCGGTGTGTTGGTCATCACGTAGTCAGCCTCGGCGAAGTTCATCGTGCCGCAGTCGAGCGTGCAGATCTCGGGGACGCACTTCACGGCATGTTCCATCCGCTCGGCTGCGGACGCCATGTCGGTGCCGTCGGTCTGCAACGGCAGGGGTCGTTCCGGTGGGCCGAACACCAGATCGCCACCCATGCCGGCGGTGAGGTTGAGGACGACGTCGACCTCGGACGCTCGAATCCGGTCGGTCACCTCGCGATACAGATCGACCGCCCGTGAGGGCGCGCCGGTGTCGGGATCGCGTACGTGGCAGTGCACCACCGCCGCTCCGGCTCTGGCCGCATCGATGGCGCTGTCGGCGATCTGCTCCGGGCTTCTCGGCACGTGCGGCGACCGATCCTGGGTTCCCCCTGAACCGGTGACGGCGCAGGTGATGAAGACTTCGCGATTCATCGTTAGAGGCATGCCGCATTGTGTCATCGCAGTCCATTCCGGTCACGCTCCGCCGGTCGAATCTTGGCTGTGGCGACGAGGGTGAGCGACAATCGGCCTGTGACGTTGAGCGACCCTGTGACAGAGCACCGCGATCCGATCGAGCCCGAGTCCGAAACGAAGAAGGTGGCCGATGCGATCGCCGGTCTTCTGCGCGACCATGACCCTGCATCGCTGGGCTATTCCGAGTTCAGGGGCCACCAGTTCGACCGCGGGATGGCGTGGGTGGATTTCCCGGAAGGCCGAGGCGGGCTCGGCGTCCGTCCCCAACTCCAAGCGCTGGTTGATACGGCCTTGCGCGATGCGGGGGCCGCCCCCGCCGAGCCCATCCAGTTCTTCATGCATCTCGCCGCCCCGACGATCTTGACCCACGGGTCGGTGGATGTACAGGACCGCTTCCTCAGGCCCCTTTTCACCGGTGAGGAACGGTGGTGCCAGCTGTTCAGCGAACCCGGCGCCGGCAGTGACTTCGCCGGTCTGGCAACTCGAGCGGTGCGAGACGGAGACGAATGGGTTGTCAATGGCCAAAAAGTCTGGAACACGCTCGCCCATCTCGCCGATTTCGGGATGCTGGTGACCCGGAGCGACCCCGACGCACCGAAACACAAAGGGATGACCTATTTCGCCCTCGACATGCGAGCGCCGGGGGTGGAGGTCCGTCCTCTGCGCCAGATAACAGGCGAGGCCGAGTTCAACGAGGTGTACCTGACCGACGTTCGAATTCCCGACTCCTACCGGATCGGCGAGGTCGGCGAAGGCTGGCGAGCGTCACTGACCACGCTGATGAACGAGCGAGCCACCATCGGATCGACCGGAACCCCGAGCCGGGGTTCCGGTCCGATCGCTTCACTGGTAGATACCTGGCGACAGACCGACCCCTCGATCAGGACCGCCGCCGCTCGAGAGCGGGTGATGGACCTGTGGACCAGAGCCGAGGTCCTGCGGCTCACGAACATTCGCGGGTCCCAGAACCGCCGGGCCGGAAACCCGGGACCGGAAGGCTCGGTGGCCAAACTGATGGTCGCCGGGCTCAACCAGGAGATCATGGACGCGGCCGTAAGCCTCGAGGGCGCCCACGGCATGGTCGGCTACGACTACACCTTCGGTCGACCCGAGACGCTGAGTGTCTCGGGCACCGGCCAGGGAATCCACCATTCGTTTCTGCGTGTGCGAGCCAACAGCATCGAGGGCGGGACCAGCGAGATCATGAAGAACATCCTGGGCGAACAGATCCTCGGGCTGCCTGGCGAGCCTCGGGTCGACAAAGGTGTTCCTTGGAAGGACGTGCCGCGGTCCTAGCGAATCTGCCCATTCAAGGCACACCCCATGGTCCCGTACCGTCGGTGGCGTGGAGTGGAGGCCATGATTCTGCTGGAAGCTGCGACCTCACGGGTCGCCACGGCGCTCGCGCCGCTGGGGGTCAACTGTGCCCCGGAACGCTCCCTCAAAGAGTCGGCGGGTCAGATTCGATCGTTGACCAAAGCGCTCGAACCGCTGGCTTTGCCCGGTGAGCTTCGGGACCTATGGGTGTGGTGGGCTCCGGAACGGTTCGTCCGTCCCGCCTTCGATGGCTTTCTGAGCCCCTCGGAGGCCCTCGGTTGCCGCGAGGGCATGATCGACATCGGGTTCCCGTCGACGCTGATGCCCATCGCGAAGTATGGCAAGGGCATGATCTGGGCCGAGCTGGAAACCGCTGAGGACCCGGGCTCCAGGATCTACTTCGGCAGCTACGCCGACCCAAACCTCCGGCTCTGGACCGTCGGCGTATCCGGCCTGTTCGAGGTTCTTGCCGACGCTCTCGAATCTGGTTCGGTCCTCGAGTGGAGGGACGGGGAGTACCGGCTCGACCCCGCTGGCCTACAGACCGCCCTTCACGCCAGACGAGCCGACATGGACTGGCCGGGCACGAGATGGACGATCCCGATCTCAGATGATCGCAAGTGGCCTCGCCACTGGAAGGCAGCGACGACGAGCTGAATCGGGCTTACTGCGCCCGGGTCGGTTTAACTTTGAAACCGACTACCATACGACGGTGGTGCTCGACAAGGAAACAAGCTCGATCGAGGCCACCATCGCCGTCGTCGGCGAACGCTGGACCATCCTCATCCTGCGCGACATCTTCCGCGGCATCCACCGCTTCAGTCAGCTGCAAGAAGACCTCGGTATCGCCAAGAATCTCCTGTCGGAACGTCTCGCTCATCTGGTCGAAGAAGGCGTGGTGGAGCGCGTCCCCTATCAGGATCGACCGCTCAGGTGCGAGTATCGGTTGACCCCCAAGGGTGCAGATCTGTCGGCGTCGCTGATCGCCTTGATGAAGTGGGGCGACCGGTGGTACGCCGATGACCCACCGACGGTTCTCGTGCATCGCACCTGCGGGACCCCGCTCGATCTCGACCCAACCTGTCCCCGCTGCTCGGTAGCGGTGACACCGGGCCAGATACGCAGCCAGAACGCCACAGAAGAAAGCTGAACGGCCCGTGCCAAAGCTCACCAGTCTGATCACGTCGAACCAGCCGCTCTCGACCCGAACCACCGAAGAGCTCATGACCGCCGCAGCCCGTCTGCGGGACGAGACCCATGGCCGACGCGTCACCTACTCACCAAAGGTGTTCATACCGCTCACGATGCTGTGTCGCGACCAGTGCGGCTACTGCACCTTCGCCCAGCCCCCGGCCCGGCTGGAGCATCCGTACCTCGAGCCGGCGGAGGTGCTGAAGATCGCCAAACGAGGGGCTCGGGCCGGCTGTCACGAGGCGCTGTTCACCCTGGGAGAACGCCCCGAACTTCGTTACCCCGCCGCTCGTCAATGGCTGGACTCGCATGGCTATGGCTCGACCGTGGAGTACCTGCATCACATGGCCCTCCGGGTGCGGGAAGAGACCGGACTGCTACCCCACGCCAACGCCGGGGCTCTCTATCACGACGAGTTGCAGCTGTTGCGGACGTCTGCGCCGAGCCAGGGAATGATGATCGAGTCGCTTCGGGCCGACCTTCCTGCCCACCGCAACGCGCCCGACAAAGCCCCCGAACGGAGGCTCGACACACTCGAGGCTGCCGGCGACCTCGATATCCCATTCACCACCGGCATTCTGGTCGGCATTGGCGAGACCGAGCTAGATCGCATAGAAGCCCTCGAGGCGATCGCCGTCAGCCATCGGCGCCACGGGCACGTGCAGGAAGTGATCGTCCAGAACTTCCTTCCCAAGCAGGGCACGAGCATGTGGAAGAACGAGGCCTGCCCCTCCGATGACTTCCTGCGGGCAATCGCCCTGGCCCGCATCATTCTCCCCCCCGAGGTGCACCTGCAGGCACCGCCCAATCTCAGCGACGACTTCGGTCGGCTTCTCGACGCCGGGATCGACGATTGGGGCGGCATCTCTCCGATCACCGCCGACCACGTCAACCCTGAGCGGCCCTGGCCAGAGGTCGACCGGATCCGAGAGGTCACCGAACAGCGGGGCCATACGCTCGCTCCTCGGATGACGATCTATCCCCGGTTCGCCCTGAATCCGGACCGATGGCTGCACGACGACCTCCGATTCGCCGTGCTCGACCGCTCCGATGCAGAAGGGCTCGGGCGCGACGATCCCGGCGCCGTCTTCCCCGAAAAGGCCGAGTTCATCACCGAAGGGTCCGGGAGCGACGGTGCCGAAGTGGTGCTGACCGGTGAACGCTCGACCCAGTGGTACAGCGGCTCGCCGGCTCGGCCACCCCACCTGCTCAGCGCCACCGTTCCCGCCACGGGCGAGGTCCAGGATGTTCTCGACGGGATCCTCGGCGGCCAGAAACCGGGCTCGACCGAGCTCCTCACCCTGCTGCAAGCCAGAGGCTCCGACGTGGCCCATGTGGCAGCAGCCGCTGACCAGCTGCGAAGCTCACTCGTCGGCGACGCGGTCACATACGTGAAGAACCGCAACATCAACTACACGAACGTGTGCACCTTCAAATGTCGATTCTGCGGGTTCTCGAAGGGACCGATGAGTCTCAACCTCAGAGGGACGCCGTATCTCCTCACCCTCGAACAGATGCAGGAACGGGTGGTCGAAGCGGTCGCACTCGGCGCCACCGAGGTATGTCTGCAGGGTGGGATCCATCCCGACTTCGACGGTGAGTACTACATCGACGTGACCAAGGCCGTCCGCGCTGTGGCCCCCGACATCCACATCCATGGCTTCACCGCTCTCGAGGTGACCGAGGGTGCCCGCCGCCTGGGAGAACCGCTCGACAGCTACCTCACCCGGTTGATGGACGCCGGACAGAAGTCGCTGCCGGGCACCGCGGCGGAGATTCTCGACGACGAGGTGCGTGAGATCCTGTGCCCCGACAAGATCAACACCGAGGAATGGCTCGAGGCCCATCGGATCGCCCACAAGGTCGGCTTGCACAGCAACGTCACCATGATGTTCGGTGCCGTCGAACACCCCGAAAGCTGGGTCAGGCATCTCCTGTGCACCCGTGACCTGCAAGAGGAGACCGGTGGTTTCACCGAGTTCGTTGGGCTTCCCTTCGTCCACATGGCTGCGCCCCTCTATCTGCGAAAGATGTCACGGCGGGGGCCAACCTTCCGGGAAACGCTCCTCGTTCACGCCGTTGCGCGGTTGGCTTATGGGCCGCTCATTCGGAATATTCAGGCGAGCTGGGTCAAGATCGGGATCGACGGCGTACGGCAGATGCTTCAGGCCGGATGCAACGACCTCGGAGGCACCCTGATGAACGAGAACATCAGTCGGGCCGCCGGAGCCGCCCACGGACAGTCCCTCACCCCGGACGACTTCGCCGCCCTGGTCGAACCTCTAGGGCGAACGTTGGTCCAGCGGACCACTGGCTACGCGCCCATAGCTGTCGGGCACGAGCCTGCTACTGGTACGTGACGATGACGGGCAGAGGCTCGACAGCATTCACCTGACCGGGCGTGGCGGTCGGGAAGTCTTCGTGGATGAAGTTCTTCCACGCCCACCACAGCTGCTGATCGGGCCCGGTCGGCGCCGCCAACATTGCGCCCCAGGTGCCGTACTTGGAGCCGAGCGATCCCTGTCCGTCCACATGGACCACGACCGCGATCTCGGGCGGGGTGTGTACCCGCTCTCGATCGGGCAGCATACGCTCTTGGAACTGGTGCAGGATCAGTACCTTCTGGGGAAGCGTCTCCTCCCGTACCAGTGTGGTGAGATAGTCGATGACGGCATTGATCTCGTCGGCTCCCACCGACCCGATCTGGCGCAGATGGCGCTGATCGGGTTTGAGTCGCCACTCAGGATCGAGCGCCAGCCCCACGTTGGGAAGGCGCAGGAATTCCTCATACAGCTTGGCTTGGGTCACGAAATCGGTTCGGCCGGGCTGGAGATCGAGAATGACCGAAACGTCATTGGCCACTGCAGCATCGACCCAGGGTCGAATGATCTCAGGGTCCATTTCGTTGCTGTAGTTTCCGTCGTCACCGGCCCGGTTCGACGCGACGGTGACGATGATCTCGAAGCCGGGCAGGGCCGGAGGCAGGCCCTCGGCGTCGTAGAGGGCGGCGCGCTCGGTGACCCGTTCGACCGCACGTTCGGGATCGGTTTCGCCCAAGATCCCCAACCGGAAGGTGAGCGGGTTTCCGTAGTAGGCGACGATGCGGCGATCGGGAAACACCTGCGTGCCGCCTCCGAACAACTCGGTGCCCGACATGGCAAGGTCGAGTTGCCACCGCTGGGTCGGCGACAACTGCCACGCCGGATACACCTCGTCCCGGCCATCGAGCCAACGACGAAGGCCGTCGACATCGTTGAGATCGACTGCCGCCACCGTTCCTCCGCCGGCGTGGACCGCCGGAGCGGCCAAGTAACCCGCGGCGAGGGAGTTCGGATCGACCAGAACCACCGGTGCGCCACCGCCCGGGCCGTCGACGAGCTCGCTGATCAGCGGAGCTGCGCTGGACAGCGGAGCTGCGGTGATCAGCGGAGCTGCGGTGATCAGCGGAGCTGCGGTCGTCGGCGCAGCGGTGGTGGTGGTCTGAACTGTCTCGGTGGTCGCACCGTCGTCGACGGTTGTCGACGGCGACTCCGGCTCAGGCGCTGGGGAGACCGCGCTTGAACTGGTGACCGTCGTCGTTGTGGTCGTGGTCGTTGGAACCGTTTCGGGTACGACGGGCACGCCCAGTTGACCGGCCAGAACAGGGTCGAGGTCGAAAGCAATCACCTCGTCGACCCGCAGCCGGGCGAGCTCCTCAGCCACCGGTGCGATGTCATCGGAACTCAGGAGCTGCAGCAGGGGCAACTCGCGCTCGACCGCGATGCGGGCTGCTGCCTTCACCGCCGAGAGATCGTTGCGGCCCAGCACGACGGCGGCGGGCATGCACGTGTAGACCGACTTGGAGAGCACGATGAGGCCCGCGGCCGATGTGTCGGGTGCCCTGGTCAGCTCCAGCGGGGACGTGTTCGGTTCGCACGGCGCGGTGGTGGTCGACGCCTCGAGAGTCGATGCGGTTGTGATCGCTGCGGATGACGATCCCTCCGAGGCGTCGGTACACGCGCCGGCGACAAGGATCAGAGCTGCCGCCAACCAACCGGAAGTCTTCATCCCCAAAGCCTGCTACAGAAGCGCGACCCGAAGGCGGACCCGTGGCCTCAGGAAGGCTCCCTCAGATCGTCGGGGTCGGGGCCGACGTCGTGGACCAGGCCACGGCGGGCGTCGGCGTCCTCGATCGCGGCGAGATCGTTGATGCGCCTGATCATCGCATGCAGACGAGCAAAGCCCCGGTTGTTGAAGCGAAGGATGAGACGGGGCAATGCAACGTGGTCCTGATCACGCACTTCGGCCGGTGTCGGTTCGCCGCGCCGCAACGAGTCGGAGACGAAGATGTCGCTGAACTCCTCGTTGAGGACCGCGATCGACTCGTCGGAGATCTGGTGGTTGAGACGTATGACCAGCTTCTTGCCGACGTACCTGATCGAGTGGTAGGTGGTGTAGAAGTGGCACACGTAGCTCGCCGCCGCAGCGGGGTCGTGGGTGTGGAAGTACAGCCCGGTATCGGCCGGGCTGATGTTGCCACCTCCGCCGAGTTCGGTCTCGATGAAGTTCTTGAAGCCGTTCCAGTAGGTCGACCCCGGAGCGTCGAGCAACACGATCGGGGCGGGGTATGACTTGCCGGTCTGGATCAGCGTCAGGAG
>CAJHZE010000256.1_pt1 | contig 15145 bp, 9 predicted proteins | sample 9198921 | NCBI WGS metagenome assembly CAJHZE01 (sample SAMEA7708380, study PRJEB35096) | sediment metagenome | biome: marine neritic benthic zone biome [ENVO:01000025]; feature: sediment [ENVO:00002007]; material: shallow marine sediment [ENVO:03000034] sea grass bed [ENVO_01000059] ... | reverse complement strand
AGCTTCGGGTCATCCTCCAGATGGCGGTCGTGCTGACCTATTCCTCCGCTGTGCCTGATGTGAAGGTCGGCCGGATCGCCGCTCAGTTCGCCAAGCCTCGATCCAAGCCGACCCAGACCGTGGATGGAACCGAGCTTCCCAGCTTCCTGGGCCACATGGTGAACGATCTGCCCTTCTCCGCCGGCGATCGAAAACCCGACCCCGAGCGGCTGCTCCAGGCCTATCACCAGAGCGCATCGACCCTCAATCTGCTGCGAGCGTTCACAAAGGGCGGCTTCGCCGACCTCCACAGGGTGCAGGCCTGGAATCGAGAGTTCGTGAGCGGTAGCCCGGCGGGGGAGCGGTACACCGCCCTAGCAGCCGAGATCAACCGGGCGCTGCGTTTCATGGAGGCGGCCGGCATCTCCAGTCAACATCCCGAGATTCACGAGGCCGAGTTCTACACCACCCACGCGGCGCTGATCCTCCAGTACGAGGAGGCCCTCACCCGCAAGGACTCTCTGACCGGAGACTGGTACAACTGCAGCGCCCACATGGTGTGGATCGGTGAACGGACACGGCAGCTCGACGGCGCCCACGTCGAGTTCTTCAAAGGCATCAAGAATCCGGTCGGATGCAAAGTGGGCCCCACCGCCACCCCCGACGAAGTTGTGGCGTTGTGTGACGCGCTCGACCCCGACCGTGACGCCGGGCGTCTCACGCTCATCTCCCGGATGGGACATGCGAAGGTTGCCGAGACACTCCCGCCGATCCTGCGGGCGGTCAAGGAATCGGGGCACCCGGTTGTGTGGGCGTGCGATCCGATGCACGGCAACACCTACACCGCCGACTCCGGGCACAAGACGCGAGATTTCGAACACGTCGTCTCCGAGGTCGCCGGTTTCTTCGCGGCACATCGCGACGCCGGAACCAACCCAGGGGGCATTCACGTTGAGCTCACCGGAGACAACGTGACCGAGTGCGTCGGCGGCAATGCCAGCGTGGTCGAGACCGCCGACTTGTCCAGGCGGTACGAGACGATGTGCGACCCCCGTCTGAACGCCAGCCAAGGCATCGAGCTGGCGTTCCGGGTTTCCGAGCTGCTCAACTGAAAAGGGCACCGCTGTCCTGGCGGACAGCGGCACCCTGGTTCCAGAGTGGGAATTTGTGGCTAGCCGGTCTGGGTCTTCTGCTTGTATTCCTCAGACTCGGCGAAGAACACCACGATCTCTTCCCGGGTGGCCTCTCCGCTGTCGAGCAGACCCAGGTAGTAGGCCTTGCCCTCTTCGTCGGAGCTCCGGTCGAGGATCTCGCCGTACACGAACTCGATCCACTCTTCGTTGGTGTCTTCCAGGAGACGATCGCCGTAGGTGTTGGCGAACTCGTCGCTGGTGCCGAAATAGGTGACAAGGTCCGACAAGTGCACGCCGTTGTCCATCATCTCGGTCCAGTACGCAAAGCCCAAGTCGTCGGGGAGACGGCCCAGCATGGCGGAATAGATCCGGACGAGCTGCCCGTCCTTGCCGCCCACACCCACGTAGGGCGAGGTGACCTCGAGCTGGATCGACGACTCGGCTGGTTCGCCCTCACCGTCGCTCAGCAGGAACTGAACGCCGGCATCGCCGACGAACCCGGCCGACGGGGTGAACACGACCATGCCGTCTGTGACGGTGGCGGTCCCGTTGGTTGCCTCGACAGACTCTTCCACGACGGTGAGCTCGTCACCGTCGATGTCGCTTCCGCACACGCTTGGATCGAATTCGATCTCAACGTTGTTGAGCACACTCATCGGCTCGCATGCGGCGGCGGTGGGATCGTCATTGACCGGAGTGATGCTCACCTGGGCCATGGTCGACACGCTGGCGCCGTCGGAGTCGGTGACGATCAGTTCGAACTCATCGTCGCCGTTCTCATCGGCGTCGGGGGTGTAGACCACTGATCCTTCGACAATCTCCGCAGTTCCCTTTGAGCCTTGGTCGCCGATGGAAACCACGAGCTCGATCTTGGCGAAGTCGTCCTCGATATCGGAGGTCGCGACTTCCACCGTGCCCGAGGTGTCCTCGTCCAGCACCAGAGTCTCGGCGCTGATCGTGGGCTCGTCGTTGACAGAGGCAACCGTGATCGTGAAGGTGGCAACGGCGGCCGGTTCAGCCAGTACCAAGCGGGCCAGCTGGGAGTCGTTACCCGGTGGGGTGTCGGTGACGTTGAGGTCGAAGGTTGTTTCACCGTGCCAGTCGGGTGCTGGAGTGAAGGTGACGGTCATGCCGTCGATTTCGACGTCTCCGTTGGCCGATTCGGTCTCGACTCCGAGGGTGAGGTCGTCCTTGTCGACGTCGGTGGCGACGACGTTGATCTCAACGCTGGTGTCTTCGTCGGTTTCGACCGATTGCCCTTCGATTTCGGGGGCGTCGTTGACCGGGATGATGTTCACGCTGACGGTTGAAGTGACGCTGGCGCCGTCGAGGTCGGTGAGGACCACGGTGAAGGAGTCTTCGCCGTTGGCGTCGGCGTCGGGGGTGTAGACGAAGCTGGTTCCGGTGAGAGCGACGGTTCCGAGTGTGGGTTCGGTTCCGATCTCGGTGAGGAGCTGGTCGTCGGTTTGTTCGACGTCGGTGACGTCGATGGTGCCGGGGGCGGAGGTGTCCTCGTCCAGTTCGATCGCCAGGTCTTCAGCGACAGGCTCGTCGTTGACAGAAGCAACAGTCACGGTGAACTCACCCGCTGACGATCCGCCGGCATCATCGGACACGGTGAGACCGAAGCCGACCTCGCCGAAGAAGTTGATCGGCGGCGTGTAGATGATCGACGTACCCTCGATCGAAACCGACCCTTCCACCGGCTCGGTACTCAATGAGACGGTGAGCGTTTCGCTGTCGATGTCATCGATGCTGACGACGAACCGAGCATCGCTGTCCTCGTCGATCAGGAGCTTGCGGCCCTCGATCGTCGGGTCATCGTTGACCGGGGTGATTTCCACCGAGACCAGAGCGACCGACAGGAGGTCGCCATCGGTGGCGTAGTAGATGAACGAGTCCGAGCCATTGGCGTTCTCGTCCGGGGTGTACACCACCTTGCCATCGACGATCTCGACACTGCCGATTCGTCCCTGGGTGGTGCGATCGATGGAGAGTGCGTCGACGTCGGCGTCGGTGTCATTGCCCAGCACATCAATGGTGACCGGGGTGTCCTCGTCGGTCGTCGCCTCGTCTTGAGCAGCTTCGGGTTGATCGTTGACACCGACGACCTCTACGAACAGCACGCCGGTGACGAGTTCGCAACCGGGAATGGCGCCTTCGGCTTCGAAGAAGAATGGCACATCGCAGGAGGTGCCAGGTCCGAAGAACCTGTCGTCGACGGGGAAGTCGGCCCGAATTGTGTACTCGATTTCCAGAGTGCCGCTGAAGTTGGGATCGGGCTGCACTCGAACCTTGTCGCCGGCAACGGCTGCGAACCCGCCGGCGGGCTGCGAAACGTCCACGAGGCCAAATCCGGTGCGGTCGACGTCGATGTCGTTGGCCTGGACATCCACGTTGATGACGCCGTCTTCGGCAACGGTGGCTTCGTCGACTACTGCGACGAGCGGGTCCTCGAGGTTCTTGACCTCGACGGTGACCGACGCAGTTTTGGAGAACAGCGTGTCCTCACCCGCAGCCGGGCCGTCCATGATGCGGTAGGTGAACTCGAACTCACCGAAGTAGTTCTCGGCCGGCGTGTAGAGCACTCCACCTTGAACGACCTCGAGGGTGCCGATGGCGGTGTCGAGGGAAAGGCTCTCGGGGTCTACCGACAACGTTTGGCTGTCGATGTCGCTGTCGTTGTCCAGGAGCCGGAGCGTGGTCGGGGTGTCTTCTTGAACGGCACCGTCGAAGTGACCTCCGATTTGGATGGGTCCGCATTCGATGCAGAAGGGTTCGGACTCGCCGGTGTAGAAATCGTCTTTGGCCACGGGTGCATCGTTGACTGACGCAACCGTGACGTTGGCCGTGAGGGTGAGGTCGTCATTTCCGCCGTCGCCGTCGGTGACGACAATCGTGAAGGAGTCCTCACCGAAGAAGTCGGCGTTGGGCGTGTACGTGACGGTGCCTTCGACGAGCTTGGCCGTTCCGTGCGCCGCAGTTCCGATGGAGGCGATCGACAAGACAGAACCATCGGCATCGGTTTGGCCGTCGGTCAGAACCGGAATCGGCGTGGCTGAAGCATCTTCAAGGATCTCGAGCGTGGCCGGCGGATCGACAACCGGCGGGTCGTCGTCGCTGTTGGTGACGGTCACGTTCACCGTTGCTTCGGATCCTCCGTTGACGGTGTACTTGAACGGCACTTCACCGAGGGTGTCGCCGGTGTGGGTGTACACGATCGACGAGGCATCTTGGCTGATCACGGCTGTTCCGATCGACGGGGCTTCGCTGATCGATGCAACGATTTTGTCGCCGCCGTCGAGGTCGGGGTCGTTGTTCAGCACAGCAATCGTGACCGATGCTCCCTCGGCAGCCGTAGCGTCGTCGTCGGTAGCGGTCGGCGCGTCGTCAACTGGCGTGATCGCGACGCTGACCGTCGCCTCGCTACCACCGTTCAACGTGTAGCTGAACGAGTCGGTCAAGGTGTTCTCAGTGTCATCGTGGGTGTAGACGATGGCACCGGCCTCGGCGCTCCACGCGGCGGTTCCGTGGTCGGGGGCGGAGATAGAAGCGACGGCGAGTTCGCCGCCGTCGACATCCTCGTCGTTGGCGAGCACATCGATGTTGACCGAGCCGCCCTCGTCCACCACGTTTTGGTCATCGGCCACCGCGGTAGGGGCGTCGTCGACGGGAACGATCGTTACCGAGACCGATCCGGTGGCGTCAGCGGTTGCCTCGTCACCGTCGGAAATGGTGTAGCTGAAGCTGTCGCTGGTCGCCTTGTCGGAGGTGGGTTCGTAGGTCACGACCCCATTGACGAGCGCCACCGTTCCGGATGCGGCGGGCGTGATCGAGACGATCGACAGGGAGGAATTTGGCGGGTCGTTGTCGGCATCGGAATCGTTGGCCAGCAGATCAGCGGTCACATCGATCGCCGGGCTGTTCTCCACGATCTCGCCGGCAAGAGGCAGGTCGTCGTCGCCGGCAGCGGGTGCATCAGCTACTGCAGCGATCGTCACTGCAACAGTGCTCACCACTTCACCGCCGTCGGTCGTCGCGGTGTAGGTGAATTCGTCGCTTCCGTTGGCGTCGGCGGCGGGCGTGTAGGTCAGCTGGATGATGGTGCCCTGTGAGTTCTTGACCTCGCCGACTTCTCCCAAGGTGCCCTGGGTGTACGACGTGATCACCGCCTCGGGCGCGTCGTTGGCAAGAACGTCGATGATGTTCAGCCCACTGTCCTCGGTTGTTTCCAACTGGTCGTTCGTGCTCGGCTCCACCAGTTGGGCGGCGCTCGCAGGCACCTGATTTGCCACGAGGGCAAAGGTGGCGAGCACAACGGACGCGCTCCGTTTGAGCACGGGGTGCTTGAGTAACTTCATCTCGGTTCCTTCCGACGGCATTCGGTCGGAGTGGCGGTCGGCACGAACGGGGGCGAGACTAAGGACTTATGCCCAGGTAGTGGGCTTTTTGATTCATTCGGCCTACGGGCGCGAAAGAGCCCGCCGTTCGGCGGGCTCCAAGCACGATTTGGTTGCTACAGCAATCAGGCGGCGTCGAAGTCGGCCATCACATCTCCGGCCTGATCACGCACGGCGCTGACGGCTCGCTTCACCAGGCGGCGAGCGGCCTCAGCGGTCACACCGAGCTCTTCGCCGACCTCGCGGTAGCTGCGCTTACGACCGTCGTTGAGGCCAAAGCGCTGCTCGACTGCGTAGCGAGCACGCTCGTCGAGCACGTCGAGGAGGCCGGTGACCATGGTCTCTTCGGCTCGTGCCATCACTTCGACCTCGGGGCCCGGGTTGGCGTCGGGCAGAAGGTCGACGAGCTCGTTGCTGTCGTCGTCGCCGATGGTGCGATCGAGTGAGGTGGGTGTCGTGAGACGGTGCAGTCGGGCGTGCTCGTCGTCGAACTCGTCGCCGTCGCCGGACACCTGACGGAGGGCGGCTCGCAGCGAGGCGGACCGATCACCGGGCAAGCGGACCAGGCTGGCCTTCTGATCGAGGGCCCGCCCGATGGCTTGACGGATCCAGAAGGTGGCGTAGGTCGAGAACTTGAAGCCCTTGCGCCAGTCGAACTTGTCGACCGCGTGCTCCAGGCCGAGGTTGCCCTCCTGAATCAGATCGAGCAGCTCCATCGAGGGAGGCAGTGGGTAGCGGCGGGCGACGCTGACCACGAGCCGCAGGTTGGCCCGGATGAACCGGTCCTTGGCTCGGGCCGCGGCCCGAGCGGCCCGGCGGTTCTCGGCGGTGTTTTCACCGCGCTCGATCGCTTCGCGGGCATCGCGGCCCTTTTCGATGATCTGGCTTAGTTCGCGTTCCTCGATGGCGGTGAGGAGCGGCACCAGGCCGATTTCATTCAGGTATTGACCTACTGAGTCACTCATGTAGCGCGTCTCTAACTCTCGTGCGGGTTTCAGGGAGTGGGGGGCTGGGCGGGGCGGGACGAATGCGGGTGTTTCCATCACGCTCTTTACATGAGGTCGTTTGTGCCGAAAGTGGTCCAGAGGCTGGATATGTTGTTTTGGCACGTCTGGTCATGCAAAGACCAAGCGTCATTAGTACTACAGAGGGTTCCCGCGAGTCGAGTGACATAGGTCACCCGAGGGTGCCTTTTGCTGCTCTTCGAGCTAGTGCCTCGCCACACTCACCGACAAGATGTCTCCCTCCGCCACAGCCGCACCGCCCGTCTCGGGTCGCATCGGGCTCTTCGGTGGGACCTTCGACCCACCCCATATCGGACATCTTCTTACTGGTCAGAGCATCGCGGAGAGCCGCAAACTCGATCAGATCTGGTATGTGGTCGCCAATGATCCCTGGCAGAAGAGCGGCGACCGTAGGATCACCCCGGCCGCGATTCGCCTCGCCATGGTGCAGGAGACGTGTTTTTGGTCACGTCACCCCGAATTCTCGATCCGAGCGTGCGATATCGAGATTCGGGCCGGCGGACCGAGCTACACCGCCGACACCCTCAGAAGCCTTTCGAGCGTTCACCGCAACGTAGAGTTCGAGGTGATCGTCGGCAGCGATGCCGCCGCCCAGCTGCATACCTGGCAAGACTCTGACTGGCTTTCTGAGCATGCCACCTTCGTCGTGGTTCAGCGGGGCGGCCAGCCGGCACAGGCAGCTCCTGGATTCCGGGTATGCGCGGTCGATGCGCCCCTGCTCGAGGTGTCGAGCACCGAGATCCGGGCGCGAGCCCGTCGTGGCCTGCCCATCACCCATATGGTTCCTGGTCCCGTAGCGGCCGTGATCGAAGCACACAACCTGTACCGGGAGGCGTCGTGAGGCGCAGGACCCGACGACGGTTCGCCGTCGTCGAGCTTTGCCTTTTTCTCGCCATCCCGCTTCTCGGCTATCTCGGCTTCCGCACCCTGCTCGACACCCGGACCGGCACGTTCATCGAGGATCCCGGGCCCGATGAGCCGGGCTGGGTCGCCCTGGTCGACCCGTCGCCCGTTGTCGGGGTTGTCGAAATGGATCAGGGTGCCATCACTGGTGTGGCGGTCATCGTTGGCATCGGTGAAACCGCTCGCGGGGGAGCGGTGGTGCTCGTTCCCGCCGAGCTCATGACATCGCAGGGTGTGCCCCTCAACTCGCTCACCGCGGAGAGAGCCATCGATGCGGTGGCCGAAACGATGCGTCTCGCGATCCCGTCCCGCGAGGTGGTTGATGCCCAACGCTGGACCGAAGTCCTCGGAACGACCACCTACTCACTCGACAACCCCGACCCCGTCCCCGGCGAATCCGACGACTTCCTCTTTGAGGTGGGTCGGGTCGAGGTGAGTGCGTCGAGCACGTCGGCGTTTCTGGGACGAACCGTCGATGGCGCCGATTCACTCGCTGCGCTCGTTCGTCGAGAACTCTTCTGGAAAGAGGTCCTCGCCTCGCCGCCATCCGAAAACGACGATTCGTTGAACCGAACGATCCAGGCGGTGAGCGGCGGCCCCCACGAGGTCGCTCGCCTGCCACTGGTTCGCGGCGCAGAAGGCGCCCCCGCCGCAGAGCCCGACCTGACCGAAGCCCTGGTTCGTCGGGTTGTTGCATTCCCGGCCGGTGATCAGCCGGGACGGCGGTTGCTGATCCGGATCGAAGATCGAACCGGATCCGCCGATCTCGACGCGGCGGCCCGCTCACTGGGGCGGACCGGTGTCGAAGTGGTGGCCATCTCCAACGGAGCGATGTTCGACGACGCCGCCACCGAGGTGAGGGTGGAACCCGGCTCGGAACAGATCGAGGAGCTGCGGTCAGCATTTCCTGGGGTCGACGTCGTGGTGAACGCAGCGCTGCTACCGGGTGACCCCGCCGTTCTCCAGCTGGGTCCGGGCCACGTTTCGCTGCTCGCTGGTTGGGACTCAGGCTGAGCTTCGGACGGTCCAGCTGATCGAGCGGCTACGCCGACTTCTGTTCGAATCTCGGAACGTCGGACCAAAGGCGCTCGAGGTTGTAGTACTCGCGAGACGCATGATCGAAGACGTGCACCACGAATGCGCCGTAATCCATCAGCACCCAGGACAGCGAGTCTAGACCTTCGACCCTCACCGGTTTCGTCTCTGAACTCACGGTGAGCTTGTGCTCGATGTGCTCGACGATCGCTCTCACCTGTCGAGGGTTCGACCCGCTGGTTACGACAAACCAGTCGGTGATGCCCATCACCTCGCCCACGAAGAACGCCATCGTGTCGTCCGCCTTACGATCCTCGGCCGCCTCGATCACATCCCGTATGTGAGCCCGAAGCTCCTCCTCGGAGCGGAGTCGTTCTGGTTCTGGATCTCTCAGGGGGTTCTCCCGGCGCAGCGAATAGGTGTGAGTAGCAACGATACCCCCGTGCGGCGATCGCTCCGAAACAATCGAGACCAGCACCGGCGGTGACTTGTGGAGCTTAGGAGAATTGAACTCCTGACCTCTTCCATGCCATGGAAGCGCTCTACCAACTGAGCTAAAGCCCCAACCCTCGTTCGAGGTGGAGCAACCAATTTACCGTCGCTGTGCGATATCCGCACGGCGATTTTGCTTCTCTTGATCGCCCGACAACCAGCTGGCGGCGACCTGGCTTTTGCTCATGATCGGCGGGGGTGCGGCGATAGACGACCGTGAACACCTATGCCGCCACCCAGGCCCAGCATGCATCAAACGAGGGGACTGGCGACGCTCAACCCTCGCCGAGATGGTCATCAACAGACGATCTGCTGGTGTGGACGGTGTCGCGCATCGACGGAGGTCGACGCCTCGGTATCGAGCCCGATTGCCATGTTGTCTACGCCATGAGCAGGGGCTACTTCGTGGAACAGACCCGCAAGTACCGTGCATCGGCCGAGCAGTGCATCGACATGTTGCAGCGGGGCAAGAAGGCCGGAACAGTCCAACGCAAGATCGCCTTGGACACGATCGTGGCGGTTCGCTCCGATGCGCGAACCGGCCGGCTTTTGATCCGCACTCTGAACGGAACCCATCGACTCGAGCCTGTGAGTTACGACGAGGCCGACGTTCTCCGTCAAATCGCCATCGAACTCGAGCTGCGGATGCCCCGGGGCGGCGCCGAGTTCACAGTGCTGGAGCAGCCTCGGTTCGACCGGCGGCGCACCGATGCTGATGAGGAGCGGTCGGCGCTCACCTCACTGGAGCAAGCCCGAGCCGAGGACAGCCCAGATGACCTCGGCGACCCCGAATTCGAAGCCCACAGCCGGAAGCTCGCGGCCCACGAGATAGATCTGCTGCGGACGTCCCTTGTCAGCGAGATCGACGAGGCGCCTGCGGTTCAGGATCTCCCCGCCGACATCACGGTGGCGGGTGGCGTGGAGATCACATTTGAACCGGACCCAGCCGTCGATCCGGCGCCCGCCCCCATGATCGACCAGGCCGCGCCGATCCAGGAACCGGCCGCCGATGTGCAGCCAGCCAACTACGCCGTGGCGCCCGCATACCCTGACTCACCGTCAGCTCAAGAGCAGCGCCCCGAGGCCGCTCCGGAGCTGCACGATCAGGATCCACGGAGCGAGGACGTGAGGAAGCTTCGGCTCGACCGCCGTCACCAGCGGGCAATGCGCCTCCAGATGGAAGAGGGCCCCGCCGCTCCGCAGGAGGGTCCCGTCTACGGGGAACCCTCGGTCGACACCGCAGCCGAACCGACGAATGCGCCTGTCGACCCCGTCGTACCTGGCCCGTTGTTCGCCGCACCCGAGACGCTCGTCACCGAGGTCGATGAAACACCGGAGCCCAGCGGTGACCTGTATCGCAACCCTGATGGCGAGATCGTGGAAGGCCGCCGCCAGGTTGACGACCCCAACTTCCCCTCGATCTTCGATCGACGTCGCTCGACCAGCTCGGACGGAAGTCACCCCCGCTTCGGCGAAGACCTTCCCGTCGATCAGGCTCTCAGTCACCATGTGCCCGCCGAGCACACCCACGGAGATGATGAGGGAGCGAGCGCCGAGGTTCCGGCTGTTCCGCCGACGATCAGCGCACCGTCCGGGCCGCCGGCGGTCGACATGAGCGGCACGGTCGGGTTCAATCCCGACTTCGACGTCAACCCATTTCGCTGACTTCGGCGACTACGGACTGATAAGGAGTCCGATCGGGGCATGATGAGCCCCGATGGAACAGTTGCGAACCGGAATCCCGGTCGATGAAGTCACGTTCGACCAAATCCTCCATCTGGAGCATCACGGCCCCGACACGTACGTGGGGATCGCCCCGAAGTACCCGTGGGGTCGGATCTTTGGTGGACAGGTAATCGCCCAGGCGCTTCGCGCTGCGCTCCACACCGTCGACGACGAGTTTGCACCTCACTCATTGCACGCCTACTTCATCCGGGGCGGAACCCACGCCGAGCCGATCCGGTTCGAGGTCGACCGACTGCGCAATGGGCGCAGTTTTGTTGCTCGCAGCGTCGTCGCTCGACAGAGCAGCGGCGCCATCCTCCATCTGTCGGCGTCGTTTCAAATAGACGAGCCCGAGGCTGCTGATGTCACCCCGGTTGCCATGCCCGATGCCCCGGACCCCGACGCCGCCCCCGACGAGGGCTGGGGCGGTCTGGCCGAACGGCGCAAGGTGCTGGTGGAGAACGGGCGGGTTCTTTCGTGGATCAGGATGGGCCGGACCCCGGCCATCGCCGATCCTCGAGATGCAGCGTGCGCACTGGCCTATATCTCCGACACGGTCATGAGTGAGCCTCCCCGTTCGATCCATCCCGATCGACCCCAACGCGAAGAGTTCGTGAAGACCTTTGTGGGTGCGAGCCTGGATCACACCATGCACTTCCATCGTGCCTGCGACCCCACCGAATGGGTGCTTTCCGATGCCGCGGCTCACACGCTGGTGAATTCCCGGGGCCTGTCGACCGGGCGGCTGTTCAGCGCCGGGGGCATCCACGTCGCCACCATTTCGCAGGAAATCCTCATCCGGAAGAAGACCTGACCGGCAGATCAGCCTTCTTCGCTGTGGGCTCAAGACCACGCCAGGGGCGCCGATCATAACATCAGAGGAGCGCACCTAGCGCTCCTGCGCAGGTTGTAGTGGAGAACTCCATGGTGTTTCGCCGCACATCAGAAGAGCTCATGGAGGGAGCACAGATCCCCGGTGACCTCAGCGAGCACACCGACGGATTGACCGGGCTCCCCGATCGCTGGCAGCTCGAAGAGTGGATCTCGCATCAGCTTGTGCGGAACCGTCGCACCGGCGACCGCTTCGGGATGTATCTGGTTTCGGTGGCCAATCTTGCCGACATCAACAGCGGGTACGGATCGGCGGTCGGAGACGAGGTGCTGCAGGCCGTCGCCGAGTCGCTGACCACCGCCGTCGGTGCCAGGGGTCAGCTGGCCCGATACCTGGGATCAGAGTTTGCGGTCGTCTGGCCGGGCATGTTCGGCGCCGAAGAGATGGAACGCACGGCGGAGAATCTGGTGGCGGCCCTGCCCCAGCAGGTCACCTTCGAGGCGTTCGTAGTGCCGGTCGAGGTGGCCATTTCCGGGGTGCTGTCCGACCCCGACCTCAGCGAGCGACTCCTCCTGGTCGATTCCGAGGCGGCACTGGCCGAAGCCCGCACCCAGAAGTCGCGACGGATCGTCGTGCGGGACGAGACCTACGGCGCCCGCCGCAAGCCCGACGTGTTGGCGGTACGCCTGCAGCGAGCCTTCGACAACAATGAGTTTCAGCTCTATTACCAGCCGATCGTCTCGATGACTTCTGGGACCGTGGTCGGGTTCGAGGCCGTGCTTCGCTGGCTGTCGCCCGACGCCGGTCCCAACGGTGCCGAGTTGATCGCCCCCGGCGCCTTTCTCGACGCCCTGCGCGCCTCTCCCATCGTCGTGCCGATGCACGCCTGGGTGCTGCGCCAGTGCACCCGCCACACGAGCAATTGGTCGCGACGCTTGAACATCCCCAGCTTGTTCGGCTCGACCAATCTGGATGCCAGCTTCGTGCGAGACGAGCGATTCGTGAACGTGGTGCTCGACGCCATCCACGAGAGCAATCTCCGACCGACCCAGGTGCTGCTCGATGTGAACGGTCACACCGCCGGTCCACAGCTCAATCTGCTCTGGCCTTCCCTGCAGCAACTCAAGGCCGAGGGTGTCGGTATCGCACTGGAGGACTTTGGCGTCGGCTACGCATCACCCGATCTGCTCCGACGGTGCCGATTCGATGTCATCCGTCTTCCCCGCGTGCTCGTGAAGGGACTCGGGTTGGCTGAAGAGGACCGGGTGATCGTGACCTCACTCATCCGGATGGCCCACGATCTCGGCTGCTATGTGATCGCCGAGGGAGTGGAGACTCAGGACCAGGCCCGGATGTTGCGTGAGGCCGACTGCGATCTGGCCCAGGGGTTTCTCTTCGGCAAGCCGGCTCCCGACAGCCAGATCAGCCGTGACCTCGAACTGATCGCGAAGCAGGCAAAGACCGCGCTCGAGTAGCGGCTGCTAGTCGCGCCGCGCCGAGCGGGCGCAATCGGCGAGGCCTTCAGCATCCAACCCCAGCGACGCAAGAATGGCGTCGGGTTTGGCATGCGGTAGGTACGTAGTGGGAACCCCCTGCACAACGACGCAGGTACGGTCGGCGATTTCGTCGGCGATGGCCGAGCCGATGCCGCCCTCTCGATACCCGTCTTCGGCGGTTATCACCAGCCGATGGGCGGCGGCGTCGTCGAGCATGTGAGGATCCAGAGGTCGCGCCGCCCGCGGATCCCAGACCGTGGCGTCGATGCCTTCTGCAGCCAGAATGTCGGCCGCCTGCATCGCAATGTTGAACATCTTGCCGACGCCGATGAAGCACACATCGCCGTCGCCATTGCGGCCCTTACGGGCGGAAAGCCCCCGACCCACTTCGGAGGGTTCGGTGTGCAGGGCACTGGTCTTGGGCCAGCGGATGCATACCGGCCCGGCGTCGAGATCGTAGGCATCGAACAGCATCTGACGGAGTTCCTGATAGCTGCTCGGGCAAAGGATGGTCATGTTGGGGACCTTCGACATCAACACCAGGTCGAGGACCCCGTGATGCGACGGGCCGTCATCGCCGGTGATGCCGGCCCGGTCGAGGCAGAAGATCACGGGCTGTTCGTGGAGCCCGACATCGAGGTTCACCTGGTCGATGGCTCGGGTGAGAAAGGTGCTGTACACCGCCACGATCGGGCGAAGACCGCCCATAGCGAGACCGGCGGCGAAGGTGACCGCATGCTGTTCGGCGATCCCGACATCGAACGTGCGGTCCGGGAACCGGTCGAGGAACGGCAACAGGCCGGTGCTGTCAGGCATGGCAGCGGTGATCGCTACCACGTCGTCGTGAGTTTCGCCCAGCTCGACCACCGCTTTGCTGAAGGCGTCGGTGTAGCTGCCCGGCTTCAGCTCAGAGGTGTCGTGCATGTTCTTGATCGGGTCGTTCTCGGCCGGTGCATAGCCCCGCCCTTTGGTGGTGAGAACGTGAAGAACGACCGGTCCCTCGAACTCCGCCGCATTGAGCAGCGCTTGTTCGACCTCAGCGATGTCGTGGCCATCGAATGGACCCATGTAACGCACGCCGAGCTGTTCGAAGAACGCCTTGGGCTCGAAGGCCTCCCGCACCGCCGCCTTCCAAGCTCTCACGCCGGCATAGGCAGCCGGTCCAACCAGGGGAAGCGTCTCGGTGAACGACTCGAACTTGCGTTGCCGCGCCATGTACACCGGGTTGGAGCGGATCTTGACCAGCGAGTCTGACAGGAGCGACACCGTAGGGGCATACGACCGACCGTTGTCGTTGAGGACGATCGTGACATCGCTGCCGGAGTGGCCCAGGTTATTGAGTCCCTCGAACGCCATACCGCCGGTCATCGACCCGTCGCCGATCACTGCCACAATGCGTCGACCATTTCCCTGGGCCTTGAACGCAGTGGAGAGCCCGTGGGCGTAGCCGAGGGCAGTGCTGGCGTGGCTGTTCTCAATCCAGTCGTGCTCGGACTCGGACCGGCTCGGGTAGCCGCTCATCCCGCCGGCCTGTCGGAGTTCTTCGAATGCCTTTTGCCGGCCGGTCAACAGCTTGTGAACGTACGCCTGATGACCGGTGTCCCAAAGAATCACATCGCGAGGAGAGTCGAGAACTCGGTGTAGTGCGATGGTGAGTTCGACCGCGCCGAGATTTGAACCGAGGTGGCCGCCGGTGCGGGTGACCGCATCGACGATGAATGACCGGATCTCCTCCGACAGATGGTCCAACTGCGCATACGACAGGGTCCGCAGGTCAGCAGGGTCCTTGATCTGGTCGAGCAGGGAGGGAGAGGCATCCACCACGGGTCCAAGGTAGCAGTCGAAGACTGCATCGAGCCCAACAGGGCAGAGGCCACCAGGAAGGCTCTAGCCTTACCTCCATGTCGAATCTGCTGGAGTCCGATGTCATCGAGGCCGTGCTGGAAGCCGGTGTGGCCGCCGGGTCCGAGTTCGTAGAGATCTTCGTCGAGGACGTCGCCCGTAGGTCGGTGTCGCTCGACGATCGCCGCATCGAGAACTTGGCGTCGAGTCGCGACCGCGGCGTCGGGATCCGAGCCGTGGTGGGTGATCGCGTCGGATTCGCCCACACGTCCGACCTCACGCT
>CAJHZE010000254.1_pt1 | contig 15541 bp, 12 predicted proteins | sample 9198921 | NCBI WGS metagenome assembly CAJHZE01 (sample SAMEA7708380, study PRJEB35096) | sediment metagenome | biome: marine neritic benthic zone biome [ENVO:01000025]; feature: sediment [ENVO:00002007]; material: shallow marine sediment [ENVO:03000034] sea grass bed [ENVO_01000059] ... | reverse complement strand
CGCAGCCGTTCCAAGCGGTCCCAAGGATCCTCGTGCAGGAATCGAAGCGCCACATCGAAGGTTGCGCCGCCCCAGCACTCGGCGCTCAACAGCTGGGGTGTGCTGTGGGCCATATGGCGGGCACCGGCGACCAGGTCGATGGTGCGAACCCTGGTGGCGAGGATCGACTGGTGAGCATCCCGCAGCGTGGTGTCGGTGACCAGAAGCTGGGTTTGGGATCGCATCCATTCGGCGAACTTCTCCGGTCCCAGCTGGTCGAGAAGCTGTTTGGTGCCGGCCGGCGGGGGCTCGGTGGGACGTTGGGGCAGCTTGACCTGCGGATCATTGTCGAGCGGGGCCTCACCGTGGACCCCGTTCACCGTCACCTCACCCAGCCAGCGCAACAACCGGGTAGCCCGGTCGAGCGAGACCTCTCCCTCGAGCAGTTCGGGCCGTTCGTCGATAAAGCTGGTCGTGACCCTGCCGGCCCGGAAGTCGGGGTCGGCGAGAACGGCCTGAAGGAAGTTCAGGTTGGTGACCGGCCCCCTGACCCTGAACTCGGCCAGGGCCCGTTCGGCACGACCGACGGCCTGTTCGAAGGTGTGACCTCGGCACGTGAGCTTGGTGAGCAGCGAATCGAAGTAGGGCGTGATCTCCGCACCCGCATAGCCCCCGCCTCCATCGAGCCGGATGCCCGCCCCGCCTGGTTCGCGGAAGGTGAGGATCCGCCCGGTGTCGGGTCGAAAGCCGTTGGCCGGGTCTTCGGTGGTGATTCGGCACTGGAGGGCTGCCCCCCGCTGGCGGATGGCCGATTGCTCGAGTCCGAGCTCGGCGAGAGTCTTGCCGCTGGCGATCTGGAGCTGGGTCTGAACGATGTCGACGTCGGTGGTCTCCTCGGTGACGGTGTGTTCAACCTGCACCCGCGGGTTCATCTCGATGAACACGAAGTCGCCCGACCGATCGAGCAGGAACTCCACTGTGCCGGCGTTGACATAGCCGATGTGGCGACCGAACCGCACCGCCGCATCGCAGATCTTGTCTCGCAGCTCAGCGCTCAGGTTGGGTGCGGGGGCCAGTTCCACCACCTTCTGATGACGCCGTTGCACCGAACAGTCCCGTTCGTACAGGTGGATCACATCGGTCCCGTCGCCGAGGAGTTGCACTTCGATGTGGCGGGGGTCAATCACGGCTCGTTCGAGGAACACGGTCGGATCGCCGAAGGCGCTCTGGGCCTCGCGACGGGCGGTGTCGACGGCGTCGGCGATCCGGTCGGGATCGTCGATGCGGCGAAGGCCGCGCCCGCCGCCGCCGCTGGCCGCCTTGACGAACACCGGGAAACCGATCTTGTCGGCTTCGGCCCGGGCCGTGTCGGCGGTGACCTCGGGCGACTGGGTGAGCACCGTCAACCCTGCTTCGGCAGCCATGGTCTGAGCCCGCATTTTGTTGCCGCACAGTTCGAGCACTCGTTGAGGAGGCCCGACGAATGTGATGCCGTTGTCGGCGCAGGCTTGGGCCAGGTCGGGGTTCTCCGACATGAACCCGTAGCCGGGGTGGATTGCATCAGCGCCGCTTTCCCGAGCAGCGGCGATGACCTCTTCGATGTCGAGGTAGGGCTGGAGTGGATGGCCCTCGGTCCCGATCTGATACGACTCGTCCGCCTTCAACCGATGCAGGCTCTGCCGGTCTTCCCAGGTGTAGATCGCTACCGTCTCGATCCCGAGCTCTACTGCAGCGCGGAACACCCTGATCGCGATCTCACCTCGGTTGGCTACGAGCAGCTTCGTGATCTCCGGCATGACTCCAGACTTGGCGATCCCGGTGGGTAAGTAAAGTCCAGGTCAGCGTTCCGGCAAATCGACCTGCTGTGCCAACGATGCCCTATCTCGCCGGTCAGATTCGGCTGCGCAGAGAATCGAGCTCGGTGAAGCTGCCCAGGGCGATCAGCACATCGCCATCTTCGACCACCGTATGGGGCGAAGGGTTGGTGTGATAGCGGTGGTCCGGCTTACGGATCGCAATAATCAGTGAGCGCTGGTCGCCCTCCCGGAGGTCGAGCAGCTTGTGGCCGGCCATCGGCGAATCGGATCGGACGATGACCTCCTGCACGCTCACATCGTGTTGATCGTCGTGCAGCACCTCGTCGAGGAACTCTGCGACGTTGGGCTGGAGGGCAACGGCGGCCATGCGCGAACCGCCGATCTGGTGAGGGTTCATCACCCGATTGGCTCCGGCCTGAAAGAACTTGGTCTCGTTCGACTGGTCACTCGTGCGGGCCACGATGAACAAGTCCTTTCGCATCGCTCGTGCCGACAGACACACGAACAGATTTTCCGCATCTCCGTCCAGTGCCAACACCAGTGTGCTGGCTCGTTCAACGCCGGCCTTGTGCAGCACATCATCGTGGGTGGCGTCACCGATGATCAGCGGCATCTCGGAGTAGTCGTCAATCGGCTCGCGATCTATCACCACGACCTCGGAGCCGTTCTTGCGGCAGAAATCGACTACCGCATGGCCGACTTGACCCCAGCCACACACGATGGTGTGGCGATCCATTTTGGAGATTGCGCTCAGCATTCTTCGCCTCCTGAAGGCATCGTTCAGTGTTCCTGCGATCAGCGTGTCGACGAACACCGAGATCGTGAACAGCACTGCGCCGACTCCCACGACCACGAGAAACATCGTGAACATCCGGTACGAGTTGGTGTTGGCCAACTCGAGGTCGACCTCGGTGAAACCGACTGTGGTGATGGTGATGACGGTCTGATAGAGAGCGTCAAGCCACGGCAAACCCAGAAGTCGGTAGCCGATCCAGCCGGTGAGCACGATGGAAAGCACCAGCAGCATCGAGGCCTGGAAGCGGCGCCACGGGTCGTTCTCGGACCGTTTCCAGTAGAGGCCTCGGGGTTCCACACCAGAAGAGTACGGGCTCGGCCCGAGGGGGCTGTGTCTTACAGGCCGATCATCCCTCGTTCCGAGCGTCCGGCCGGCTGCGTCACATAGACCGTATGTCGACCCAGGGGTACGCTCGAATTCATGGGAGCCTTCAGCATCGCGGCGAACGAGTACGTGAGCTTCACGACGTTCCGAAAGAACGGCGAAGCGAAGACTTGCCCCGTCTGGATCGCCGACCTGGGTGACGGCACGGTCGGGTTCACGACCGCATCTTCGTCGTGGAAGGCGAAACGGCTGGCCAACAACTCCAGCGTCCGGCTTCAACCCAGCGACAGCCGGGGGAATGTGCTTGCTGGATCTGTGCCCTTATCGGGGACGGCGGTTGTGGCGGTTGGCGGGCCGACCTTTGAACGGATCCGGGCCCTGATCAAGGACAAGTACGGATGGAAGTTCACGGCTATCAACGTCTTCTACAGGGTGGCGAAGCTGTTCAATAGGGGCGACGACGTCAGCGACTCGGCCGTGATCATCACCCTCGACGAGGCTTGAGCGAGGAAGGGATGAGCGACGACAGCTACATCGACCACTACCCGCCGTTTCACGGCGTCGACCGCTACGGCCAGGTTCGGTCGGTCGAGGAGGAACGAGCCCACCGCAAACAGGTGGTGGCCAGGGGATATCAGATTTTTGCCGCCATGCGCTGGGGACAACTCGGCGATGGACATGTGACCGCTCAGGACCCCGAGCTGCTCGATCACTTCTGGGTACTCGATTACGGGGTGACCTTCGCCGATGCCACCCCCGACAAGCTCGTGTTGGTGGGCCCCGACGGTCGTGTCACCGATGAGCATGGCAACGAGACCGGTGGGGTGAACACCGCCGGCTACAACATTCACGCTCCGCTCTACGCCGCCCGTTCCGACGTGGTCGGCGCCGCCCATACCCATACCCAGTTCGGTACGCCGTGGTCGGCCAACGTGGAGCCGTTCCGGGCGCTCAGCCAGGAGAGCTGCGCCTTCGTCTTCGATCAGGCCATGTTCGACGACGAAGAGGTGGAGGTGCTTTCCTACGACGGCGGCCAACGCATCGCCGCTGCGCTGGGGAACAACAAGCTCATCATCTTGCGAAACCACGGCCTGCTCACCGTGGGAGGTTCGGTCGAAGCGGCCATCTCGTGGTTCGTGATGGCCGAGCGGGTGGCCGAGGTCCACGTGAAAGCACCGAACGGCAAGGCGATCAGCGACGAAGCGGCCAAAGTCGCCGCCTCCACGCTCCAGCCCGATCACGTGGCGTGGCGCACCTACCACTGGCTCGATCGGTCGATCCGCTGAATTCAGCGGTGGAGCAGTACATACTCCCAGTCGAGCAGCTGGACGGGGTCTGACCCCTTTTCTTGGCGATAGCCGGCGGTTTCGATCGTGAGCATCTGGCCGCCGCCGGCAGGCTCGGCCGAGATCAGGGTGTGGGTGAAGCTCACCGTGTCGCCCTCGAAGGCGGGGGCGGTGTGGTTGCATCGTTTCCAGCCCAGCACGGTGGCGGTACCGGGGAAGACTCGGCTCGCCGATGCCTGAGCCAGAGCGATCACATGCCCGCCGTAGACCAGGCGGCTGTCGTAGGTGGTGGCGAACACCGATCTATGCACCATCGCCTGGTTGAACGTCATCCGGGCGAACGCCGGTGCGAGGTCGATGTGGTCCCACATCGGGTCCTCGAGGCTGTCACCGACCACGACCGGTAACTCGGGCAGGGTGGACAGATCCCACGCCGGAATGGCCGACGCGTAGTCGGGGTCCGGAGCCGAGGTGGCCGAACCGACGTCGTCGCTGAAGCCGGGCGCGTCGCCGCGGGCCGGAAGGAGGGCGCATCGCTGATAGCTGGCGATGGGGCCGTTTGTTCCGACGGTCTCGATGCCGAGGAGCACCTTGCCCCGATTGAGGCCGCCCTTGGGCCGGCTGTCGGCCATGCCGAGCACCGTGGTCGTGGTTTGCACAGTCTCGCCGACCTCGACTGGACGCCTGACCAGCACGCCCCGGTAGAACAGGTTGGCGATGGCGTGGCGGGTGGCGCTGGTGCTGAGCCCGATCGACAGTTGGATAACCAGGCCGGGGTTCACCAGGGCACCCTCGCGGCCCGACGCCGCGCCGTAGGCCGATCGATCGGCGGCGAGCCGATTCTCGTCGCCGGTGATGCTGCGGTACAGCACGTTGTCGGCGTCGGTGATCGTGACCGACGGGAGCTGAGGTAGCACTGTTCCCGGTGTGAGATCGTCGTAGTAGGGGCCGTTCAAGCGATGCATCGCCCCCGATTGTGGACGCGGTATTCGGCGCTGTGAAATCGGTGGCGATTTCGCTTTTCACATGTGGTTCAGGAGCTCACGCGCTCTGTGCAGGTCGAAGGTGTCGGAACCCTCGGTGAACCAGTTGAGGACCGGGGCCAAGACCTCTCGACCCTCGTCGGCTCGGCCCTGTGCAGCCAGAAGGGCAGCCAGCTCGGTTGCGGCCTGAAGCTCAGGCGTTCGGGCGCCCGACGCGTTCGCCTCGGCCAACGCATTCCGATAGGCGGCCTCGGCGCCTTCGTGGTTCCCCCGCGCTCGGCAGGTCAGTCCTTTTGCCAGCGGCAGCATCAGGCGAGCGATCGGGTCGCCGCCCGCTGCCAGACGTGTATCAACTTCGTTGAGCATCGCATCAGCCTCATCGGCTCGACCGTCGGTTGAGAGCAGTACTGCCAGCTGAGCCCGCGCCCAGGTGGCGAAGGCCCCCGAACCCATGCTCTCCCAGCTCTGAAGCCCGCGCTTGGCCAGCTCGAGGCCCTCGCCGTCGCCTTGCATGAGCAGTGCGCTGCCGCGGTGCACGTCGGCGGCTGCGGAGTAGAAGGGAAACTCTTCCCGTTCGGCGATTGCCGCAACAGCATCCGCGGAATGGATCGCGACCTCGGGTTCTCTTTGCAGCTCGGCCAAAAGGCAACCGGAAATAGAGTGCGAAAACACCAACGCGAAGGGGAGGTCCGCTGCCTCGGCTGTCCGTATCGACTCCCGTCCCAGCTCCGAGGCCTGGTCCAGCGCACCACGATGCCACAGCGCAACCGAACGCCAGGCCTGAGCGTTGCTCAGCAGGTGTATTCCGGTCGTCGGTGTCAACCACTCGTCCCAATCGGGGTCATGCAGCTCGACTGCCCGCCGAAGATGCTCGTCGGCTTCATCCAGCTGCCCGCAAACGAGCCGCAGCCAGCCCAGCTGAAGCTCGGCTACAGCCTCGATCGGTGTGAAATCCAGCTGCTGAGCGGTCGTCAGCAATCGACTTGCGTTACCCAACGCCGCTTCATAGTTGGCCGTGAGCCCATCCACGGTCACCAGCGCGCCGAGAGCTTGCATCGTTTCCGCGCTTGGCCCGAGGTCGGCGGTCAACGCCCGCAGCCGGTCATAGACCGCGGTGGTCTGAACGGCGTTGTATCCGGACTGAGCCTGATGGCAAGAACCGAGCAGGGTGAGCACCCCAACTTCCGTGCGTGCTCGCTCCGATGAGTCAGCCATGGCGCTCAGCAGGTCTAGGGCCCGCTCGAGGTGGCTGATCGCTGAGATGTTCGACGACAAAGCCATCGACCGGCGTGCCGCAATCGAGCGGTACTCGATCGCCCTTTCCACCATCCCCGCCTCGGTGAAGTGGTGGGCAAGTGCTACGTCGGCCAGTTCGTGCCGGCCGGCGCTGATCTTCTCGATGGCCGTCGCGATGGCGCCGTGGAGTTGTCGGCAGATCGCAGGTGCGATGTTGTCGTAGAGATACTGTCGGAACAGGGCGTGCCGGAATCGAAAACGGTTGATGCGAAGCTCGGGAGTTCCCTCGACGCCGTGGGCCTCGATCAGCGATGCTGCCCCGAAACCGAGGCTGCTGAGGCGAAGGACGACGTCGGCAACATCTGACTCACGGGCGGAGGCTACGACCTCGGCGGAGAACAAGGTGCCTTCGACCGCAGCCACCTCGAGATCGCGCCGTAGCTCGATCGGGAGCTCCTCGAGCCGTGTCGCGATCGTCGCCTCAACACGGGGTGGCACGGTGTCCCACGACGCTCCTTCTGCGAGGATCCAGCGGTCATGGCTGTCTCGCGTGAGCGCACCCTGCTGTTTGAGGGACCCAATCATCTCGACGGTGAAGAGGGCATGGCCGCCGGTCGCTTCGAACAAGCGATCGCGAAACGGAGCCCCGAGCCGATTCGGTTCGAGGTCCACGCACTCGTCTACGAACGCCCGCGTGCCGCCAAGCTCCAGCGTGCACCTCGATTGGGAGGCACTACCCACCTCGTTCACCACAAACTGCACCGGATCGATCGACTCGGCCACAACCCCGGGCGGACGGGTTGCGGCGACGAGCAGCAGCGGTATCGACTCGCTGCGGCGCGCCAGGCTGAGGATGACGTCGAGCGTTCCGGAGTCGGCCCACTGGAGATCATCGACCAACACCAGAAGCGGTTGATTGTGGCTCAGGCGGGCCAACAGGCTGCTGCACTCTTCGACGAGAGGCTGACGTCCCATGACCGGCTCGCCCATCCGCCGTTCGGCAACTGCGACGGCGGTTCTCAGCCGTTCGGTCAACGGGTGGCCGGCGAACGCTGTCTCGAACCGGTGCAAGATTGCGGCGGGGTCGATCAGAGCCCCGATCAGGTGGGGGGCGTGGTCGAGCACTGCTTCAACGACGTCGGGGACACCAGCCCATAGGCGGGCGGCATCGCGTCGGGTCAATCGTCCGGTGGTCCACTCGGAGTCGAAGTCGCCAGAGAGCTGACCGAGGACGTGCCGGAAGGGAAGAAACGGGTCTCCTACTCCGGTATAGGCATTGCAGGTCCCCCGAACTACGGCCAAATCGTGCATACGGTCGGCGGCCCGACCGGCAAACGCTTCGAGCAGAACAGACTTCCCCGAGCCCGCTGGGCCGGACACGAAGACAACGCCGCCCGAGCCGCCCAGGGCGTCGTCGAGTCTGCGGTCCAACCATCCCAGTTCGGTGTCACGGCCGACACACGGCGACCGTGCACGCTCGGGTTCTTGCCCAAGCTCGGCGGAGCCAACCGCATGAGGCGGAAACTCTTCGGACCTGATGTCCTCGATCAGCGCCCGGGTCTCAGCGCTGGCCGGCGTATCGAGTTCGTCCCACAGTTCGGCCACGAACCTGTCGGCGTAGCGCAGTGCTTCGTTCCGACGGCCGTCGGTGGCGAGCAGACGGATGACCGCACGTCGGGCCGCCTCGTCCCATCGATCCACTTCGGTCCAGGCGGTCGCGTGTTCCAGCGCGAGTCTTCGTTCTCCGGTGCGTTCGCGCAATTCAGCCAGGCGCCGAAGCATCGCTGCGGCTTGAGTCTGCAGCGCCGCCCTCTCGACGGCGACCCAGTTGTCCCATTCGTGGCCGATATCGGCGTCGAGACCGTCGAGGAATGGCCCTCGGTAGAGCGAGGTCGCCGACCTCCAGGCTGCGACCGCCCCGGCGGTCGACGAGTGGGTGGACGCCAGCCTCCAGAACTCACCGACGTCCACAGCGACATCGTGATCGCCATTCACGCTCACGGTGGTCTTGGAGACCGCCAGCATGGGATGCTCCGCCTCGTGGTCGCCGATCGCCCTGCGCAGCACCGACAGACTGTGCCGAAGATTCGCCAATGCCTTGCCCGTGGCTCGATTGGGCCACAGGAGCTCGGCGAGGGCGGGCCGCGAGATGACTTCGCCCGGATGGGCGGCGATCCGAGCCAAGAGGGCCCGGGTGGTGTCGGACTCGAACTCGGTGACCGCCTGCCCGTCGATCGTCATCTCGAAGCCGCCGAGCAGGCGTAATTCACGCAGGGTCATCTCACTGCGGGCCCCGACGAGGTCCTCCACGCGTTGGCCACGCGCCGACGACGGAGAATTCAGAGGACACAAAGATGAGCCTAAAAGAGGCTCACTCGCACGAATGAGAGGAGAAAGTCATGAAGACGATGCAGCCGAAGAGGGACACTTCGGGTCGGGCGATCTCCGCTCCCAGCCGTGGATGGAATTCGGCCCTTGTCGCAGCCGCGGTCGTCGTAGCGATGATCGCCGGTGGACTCGTCGGATTCCTGTTGTGGGGCACCGAGGACGACACCATCGTTGCCGGTGGTGGCTCGCTCACGGCCCGGCAGGAACAAATGGTCGAGCTGTTCGACGATTACGTCGAAGCATGGCAAGACGGAGACGGCACAGCCGCCGAGGACATGTTCACCACGGGTGGCTACATCTCGATGCTCGGCACCGAGTACCGCCGTTCGGACGGCTCGCTCGCCGACATCATCGAGCGTCGGCCGGTTCCCACGATGGAGATCCTCGAGCCCACACTCGTCGCACGGAACACCCTGTTCAACTATCACGAACTCGGTGGAGCCACGTACCAAAACGTGGTTCAGTTCAACACAACCGGTGATGTGGCGATCATCAGCCACACGCTGACCAACTAGTCGCCGCAGGTGGTGCGCCCGATCAAAGGTCGGGCGCACTGGCGCGGGCCTCGAATTCGTGGCTTCGGGGCGGGCGTGGGACATTGGATTCGTGGTTTCCCTGCATGTGAGCGAGAGCATCGTCGAATCGGACAATCGGCCGATCGTGTTCACCCACGGATGGATCGACGATCACACCGTCTGGGACGGCGTGCGGGCCGAGCTCGACGATCGCACGACCATCGCCTGGGATCTCCGTGGGCACGGTCGGTCCGAGGCGCCGCCGCCGGGGGAGTACGGGCGGGAGTTGTTGTTGGACGACATGCTCAGCGTCGTCGATCGGGCCGACGGTCCTGTAGTGCTGGCCGGCCATTCACTCGGCGGCTACCTAAGCCTGGCCTTCGCTCTGCTGCACCCTGACCTCGTGGCCGGACTGGTGTTGATCGCAGCCGGCCCCGGGTTCCGAAACCCCCAAGCGCGAGACCAGTGGAACGCAGCGGTCGATGCATCGGCGGCCAAGCTCGACCTGCCGCCGGGGAGTGAGGAGGCATCGAAGCACGTGGACAGCTGGGTGATCGACGAGCTCGAGACGATCGAGGTGCCCGTCGTCGCCGTGGTCGGCGAGCGCGACAAGCGGTTCCAGGCCTCCCTCGGGCTGTTCGAGAAAAAGCTCAACGTGGTGCATTCGGCCGTGGTTCCCGACGCCGGCCATTCCGTGCACCGCCAACAGCCCGCCGCCGTCGCCGCAGCGATCCGCCACCTCGACCGCTGAGCCTGGAATCCAGAGCGCTACAAATGCATGCCGATCGAGCGAGCGGCGGCTTCGACGCCCGACCCGCCCAGCGGCGCTCCCATCGCCCGCAGGGCGGCCTCGACCGTACCTAGCGTGCCGAGGACATGGGGAGGGTTGAGATGACCCATGTGGCCGATCCGGATGGCATCGGCCATACCACCGATGCCGAGCCCGAGCGTCAGGCCGGCGCCGGCCTCGGCCCGGGCCCGTAGCTCATTCGGATCGATCGAGTCGGTGAGCGCGGTGGTCACCGCATTCGAGCGTGCGTCAGGATCGGTAATGTTGAAGGCGATTCCACCGTCGGTCGACCATGCAGCCACCGCGGCTCGCACCGAGTCGGCCAGCGCGGCATGTCGAGCCCAGACGACGTCGAGTCCACCTTCTTCATCGATCATGTCGAGCGCTTCGCGAAGGCCGTAGAGGTGTTGAATCGGAGGGGTGCCGGCGAAGAGTTCGTACATCGCCTTCGGCTTCATTCGGGGCGCCCAGTCGAAATAGCCGGTACGTAGATCGGCGGTCGCGTACGCGTCGAGCGCCTTCGGGCTGACCCAGCAGAAGGCGATACCAGGAGGAACCATGAGGCCCTTCTGTGATGCAGCGACGGTCACGTCGACACCCCACCGGTCCATTTCGAACACGTCGCAGCCCAGCGATGCGATCGCGTCCACCATGAAGAGCGCCGGATGATCGGCGTCGTTCAGGACTCGGCCCAGCGACTCGATGTCGTTCATCACCGAGGTGGCCGTGTCGGTCAGCACCACCATCACCGCTTTGATCGAGCGGTCGGTGTCGGCGTCGATGCGATCGGCGAAGGCGGCGATATCGACCGGTCCTCTCATCGACCCTTCCATGAATTCGGCCTTCACCCCGCTCAGCGTGGCCATCTCACCCCAGGCCTGGGCGAACCGGCCCGATTCCAGCACCAACACATGGTCGCCTCTCGAGAGCGTGTTGTTGATCGCCATCTGCCATCCCGCATGGCCGTTACCGATCGTGATGAAGACCCGCCCCTCGGTGCGGGCGATTGCCGGCAGCCGCTCATGCAATTCGTAGGCGATGTCGACCAGCTCGCCTTCGTAGATGTTCGGCATGGGCCGATGCATGGCGTTCAGGACCCGGTCCGGAATCGTCGAGGGACCGGGAATCGAGACCATCGGCTTGCCGAATCGAAGGCTCATTCATGGAAAGGTAGCTCCTAGCATCCAGAACATCTGCAACGGGGAGGGAGCCAATGGAACTTGACGTTCTCACCGTTGTGTTGCTCACCGGCGCTGCGTTCCTGGCTGGGTTCGTCGACTCGATCGCTGGTGGCGGTGGGCTCATCACGATCCCGTCGTTGCTGCTGGCCGGTGCCTCTCCGCTTGCCGCGATCGCCACCAACAAGGTGCAGGCGATGTTCGGCGCTGCCACCGCAGCCTATTCCTATGCCCGCTCCGGCCTGGTGGTGCCCCGAACAATGGGCGGCACAATCGCGTTGGCAGCGGCATCAGCTGCGGTGGGAGCGGTGGTTGCCACCAGGCTTGGTACGGCGGTTCTCGAGCGGCTGATCCCGCTGGCCCTGATCGGAATCGCTCTGTTCTTTGTGCTGCAACCCCAGCTCGATGACACCGATCGGCAGCCGCGGGTGCCTCGGTTTGCCTTCGCCGCGCTCGCCGTCACCGCCGTCGGTTTCTACGATGGGATTCTGGGGCCGGGAACGGGCAGCTTCTTTGCGATCGCCTTCGTCGCCCTGGCCGGCTACGGCGTGCTCAAGGCCACGGCCCACACCAAGGTGTTGAACCTGGCCTCGAACCTCGGTGCGTTCGTTGTGTTTGCGGTCGACGGCGCCATCGAGTGGCGGATCGGCCTTCTGATGGGAATCGGCCAGGTCGCCGGCGCTCGGCTCGGGTCTCGGATCGCCATGGCTCAGGGGGCACGACTGATCAAACCGGTACTGGCGGCGACCTGTATTGCGATCTCGGTCTCGTTGCTGCGGTGACCAGAAAAGTATGGGCACTTGCCGACACGATTGGGATAGGTTGACGCGATGACTGCGGTGCTCGCTGAGGGATTGAAGAAGCACTACGGGGAGACCAAGGCGCTCGATGGGCTGGACCTCGAGGTTCCCCAGGGCGAAATCTTTGGTCTGCTCGGGCCCAATGGCGCGGGTAAGACCACGGCGGTCAAGGTGATGACCACCCTGGCTTCGCCCACCGCCGGCCGAGCGGTGATCGACGGGATCGACGTGACCAAGAATCCCAAGGCGGTCCGTACTCGGATTGGCCTCACCGGCCAGTACGCCGCGGTAGAGGAGCGACTGACCGGCAGGGAGAACCTCGAGCTCGTCGGCCGCTACTTCCACCACAAGAAGAGCGAACTCAAGTCTCGGGCGACCGAGCTTCTTCATATGTTCGACCTGATGGAGGCGGCCGACCGTCCGGCCAACACCTACAGCGGTGGCATGCGCCGTCGGCTCGATATCGCGATGAGCCTGGTGGCCCGGCCGGCGATCCTCTTCCTCGACGAGCCCACCACCGGCCTCGATCCGCGAAGCCGGCTGGGGATGTGGGAGTTCATCGCTCGTCTCGGCGACGAGGGCACCACCGTCCTCCTCACCACCCAATATCTGGAAGAGGCCGACGTTCTGGCCAAGAAGATCGCCGTGATCGATCACGGTTTGAAGATCGCCGAAGGCTCAGCGGATCAGTTGAAGGACCAGATCGGAGGCGACAAGGTGCGGGTCACCATCGTGAAGCCGGAGAACATCCAGCGGGCCAAGCAGGCGATTGCCCCCTTCGCCACCGGCGCCGTCGATCAGGATCCAGAATCGGCCCAGACGCTGACCGCACCGATCCATGCCGGCGGGGGAGTGGTGCCCAACATCATCCGCGGTCTCGACGATGCCGGGGTCGACGTGCTCGATGTCGAAGTGCGACGCCCCACCCTCGACGATGTGTTTTTGGTCCTCACCGGCAGAGCCGCAGAAGAACGAGAGCAGGAGGAACTCTGATGACCGCAACCGCGGCACCTTCAGAACTCGATCACAAGCACCACCCCGACGACATCGCCGGGTCCACCGGGCTGATCGGAATCATCACCGACTCGTTGACCGAATCGGGACGCCACTTACGCATCATTCCCCGCAACATCGAGTTGCTGATCTTCGCCACGATTCAGCCGGTCATGTTCGTGCTGCTGTTCAGCTTCGTGTTCGGCGGCTCGATCCAGACCCCACCGGGGTTCACCGATTACGACCAGTACTTGATGCCTGGCATCTTCGCCCAGACCGTGGTGTTCGGTTCGGCGTTCACCAGTATCGGCATCGCCGAGGACATGTCGAAAGGCTTCATCGACCGTCTGCGGTCGCTACCGATCGCTCAGTCGTCGGTGCTGATCGGCCGGACGCTGAGCGACGTGGTCCGCAACGCCATCACCTTCGTCACAATGCTGTTGGTCGCCTTCTTGCTCGGCTTCCGGTTCGAAGGATCTTTGCTGGGAGCGCTCGGCGCCACGGCGTTACTGCTGTTCTTCAGCTACGGGCTCAGTTGGGTGCAGGCGTTGATCGGGTTGAGCGTCAGCTCGGTCGAAGCGGCCAACTCGGCCGGCTTCATCTGGATGTTCCCGATCACGTTCGTGTCGTCGGCCTTCATCGACACCAGCAACCTTCAATACGCGTGGTTGCGCACCGTGGCCGATTGGAACCCCTTCACCCAGGTCACCAACGCCGCCCGGGCGCTCTACAACGGCAACGACCCGGGCGACGCGGTGATGACGTCGATCCTGTGGGCGGTCGGGATGATTGTGGTGTTCGCCTTTCTGGCCACCCGCAAGTTCAACCAGATCAGCGACTGAAACTGCGTCGCCCGAACACATCTTCCCCAAAAATCGTCGGGCGAGCACGCCAGGCGTTTCCGCCCGACGCCAGAACGGCCGGATGTGTTCGGGCGACGACAGAACGTTAGCTCGGAAAGCGCGGTCAGCGGATGGGGCCGCCGCTCCGCCAGTACTCACCGTCGGCTCGGTCGAGCAACCCCTCGTCGACCATGTAGCGCCGCAGCGTCGCGGTGTCGCTGCTGATCGATGCGAGCGAGGCGTTGACCTGCTTTTCGCTGTAGTGCCTGCCGGGCTCAAACCGATGGGCTAGCTCCTCGAGCAGAACGAGCCGTTTGGAACGCTTGGTTGGCATATGTACGAGCCGGCCATCCTTGAGGCATTGGTCGAGAATCCGTCGCCGGTCACCCGGCTCGTCGGGGAAGCTCGTCGGCGGGGCGGCAGGCGCTTCTTGTCGCGCCGCCAATTTGAAGGCCGCTTCGAGCAGCACGAACTCGCCGCCGAGGTCTTCCACGAGACCGGCGGTGCACATCCGATCCAGGCCATCGACGACGGCCCGGAGCTCGACACCGGATCGATCGGCGATCGATGCCGCCGTCTGGGGACCATCGAGCGCAAGCGACGCGACGATACGCATCCGCTCCGGTTCGGCCAACAACCCCACCAGTGCCTGCGCGTTCAGCATCGAACAAGTGTGGCAGGCCGGCCCCGTGAGGGCGGTATACTTTCGGGCACTCGGGGAGCTTGCACGTTGCAGGCTGAGAGGGCCAAAAGGGCCGACCCACTGAACCTGTCCGGGTAATGCCGGCGAAGGGAACGAGATGAAAAAGCTGATCGTCGCACTGGCATCGTTGGCAGTTGTTCTGGGCGGCTGTGGTGATTCTGAGTCCGACACGATCGTGCTGTTGACCCACGAAAGCTTCGTGCTGTCGGAGGGCACGTTCGACGCCTTCACCGACGACACAGGTATCACGGTTGAGGTGGTTTCGTCGGGCGATGCCGGCTCGGTGGTGGCCGGCGCCATCGCCACTGCCGGGGATCCGATCGGCGACGTGCTCTTTGGCGTCGACAACCTGTTGATGCAGCGGGCGCTGGACGCCGACGTGTTTCAAGCCCACGTCGCCGAGGGCCTCGACGATGTGCCGGATCGCTTCAAGCTCGACCCCGAGAATCGGCTCACCCCGATCGACACCGGGTACGTGTGCGTGAACTACCGGGACGCCGAGCTCGGCGCCAACGATGTGCCGCTCACCCTCGAGGATCTGCGCCGTCCCGAGTTCGCATCAACCTTCATCACCCAGAATCCCGAATCGTCGACCCCGGGATTGGCGTTCCTTTTTGCCACGATCGCCGCCTACGGCGAGGACGGTTGGCAGGACTATTGGCGCGACCTCAAAGCCAACGGGGTCACGATCACCTCCGGCTGGAGCGAAGCCTGGGCCGAGTACGTGGGCGGCGATCCCGGCGGCGACAAGGCCATCGTGAATAGCTACGCATCGTCGCCGGTGTTCGAAGGGCTGTTCGGTGGCGACAACCCGACCCTCAGTACGATCATGCTCGACTCGTGTTTCGCCCAGATCGAGTTCGCCGGTGTGCTGGCGGGAACTGACTCGCCCACCAACGCCGGCAAGCTCG
>CAJHZE010000055.1_pt1 | contig 15799 bp, 17 predicted proteins | sample 9198921 | NCBI WGS metagenome assembly CAJHZE01 (sample SAMEA7708380, study PRJEB35096) | sediment metagenome | biome: marine neritic benthic zone biome [ENVO:01000025]; feature: sediment [ENVO:00002007]; material: shallow marine sediment [ENVO:03000034] sea grass bed [ENVO_01000059] ... | reverse complement strand
GCTGAGCATGCCGCCGAGGGAGAAGGTGAGTTCATCGATCCGTCTGGTCAGCTCGGCTTTCTGTACCTGGAACGGCTCGACCTGGTCGTCGTCATCGGCAAGGACGGTCATATGAAGATTGCCGTGCCCCACATGACCGAATCCGTAGGCGAGCGAGCCGGGCACCAGTTCCGCAGCGATCTCCCGGACCCCGTCGTGGTACTCCCCCATCCGGGCGATCGGCACGGCGGTGTCCATCTTCAGACCGACACCGTGGTGCGGGTACAGGCCCATCGGTGGCAGGTCGTCGCGCACGCCCCACAGCCGTCGCTCGTGATCTGGTGTGACGGCCACGACCGCATCGTCGATCAGCCCTGCATCGGCCGCCGCCGCCAGGAAGTCGGTGAGTGCGTCGGTCACCGGTTCGGCGGCCGCCAGTTTCACCAGCACGTAGAACTCGGCCGGGCGGGGCATCGGGTGATCGCGGTTGAAAATTTCGCAGACCCTTGCGACTCCAACCTCGGGCATCAGTTCGAACGCGGTGAGGCAATCGCCCACGGAAGCCTTGGCCAGCGCGAACAGGTCCATCAGAGCATCGAGGTCGGCGAGACTAGCCATGGCGCTCTGCTGGGACGGTGTCGCCGGATGGAGTTTGACAATCGCACGGGTGATCACACCGAGGGTCCCTTCCGACCCGACGAAGAGATGTTTCATGTCGTAGCCCGATGAGTCTTTGCGAAGTGCCCGCAGCCCGTCCCACACCCGACCATCGGCCAGGACCACCTCGAGCCCCATCACTTGCTCACGCATGTTGCCGTAGCGGACCACGTTGTTTCCGCCAGCGTCGGTGGCGATCGCACCGCCGATGGTTGCCGAGCCGCGGGCGCCCCAATCGGGCGCGAACAAGCGGCCGTTCGCGGCCGCAGCCTCCTGCATCGCTTGGATCGTGACTCCGGCTTGAACCGTCATGGTCCAGCCCTCGGCATCGACTTCTTCAATCGTTGTGAGCCGACGAAGCGACAGAACAACCGTCGGGCGGGAAGGGCCGGCCGACGCGCCGCCGGACAGACCGGTGTTGCCCCCTTGGGTCACTATGGCGACGTCGTGCTCAGCGCAGAGCATGATGACCGCCGCCACCTCGGCAACGGTGCCCGGCCGCACCACGAACTGTGAGGAACCTCGAAACACCTCGCGCCAATCGACCAGGAACGGCTCGGCGTCGGCGCCGACCAGGACGTTGTGTTCGCCGACTGCTTGGCGCAGACGCGTTTCCAGATCCACACTGCGCAACCTAGCTGGCAACCGTCGAGATCAAAGAGTGATGGATTCAAGGTCGTCGGCGACGATCAGCTCACCGCGGTATCCCGCACCCCGTATGTCATCGACATACTGCTGGCGCTCCCCTGCCGTTTTCGGTGCCGGGATCAGATGGGTCAGCACCAGGGTCGGTATGTCGAGTTTGGCGACCTGTTCACCGATTTCCAGCGTGTCGGCATGGTAGTCCCTTATGTACTGGCGAGAGCTCGGCAAGTCGTCGAAGGCCGAGTAGCGCATCGCCTCGTACACGAGCACGTCGACACCGTCTGCGAGCCGGGCGACCTCGTCGCACACGCGGGTATCGCCAGTGATGGCAATGGATCCTTCGGGTGTCTCGATCCGGTACCCCACCGAGTCGACGACCGGCTCGTGCCGCACCGGACCGGCCGAGACCACGACGTCACCCGACCGCCACACGTCGATCGGCTCCTCCTCTATTTCGAACGACACAAGTTCGATGGCAGGAACGGTCGACCGACCGGCGTGGGAGCGTCTGACCTCGATATCGGCTTGCCATGCCTCAAGTAGGCCAGCGACGTAGTCGGTGGTGGCGCCCATCGGTGCCACCACCGGCAGTGCCGGGCGGGAGTCGGTCCGGTCCATCACCCAATAGGTGAGCACCACATCGGCGAGCCCGGTCACGTGATCACTGTGGTAGTGGGTGAGGAAGACCGCCGAGAGGTCAGGGACCCAGACATCGGCGGCGGCGAGACGCTGCACCGTCGACCTTCCGGTATCGAACTGCAACTGAAGGTCGCCACGGCGAATCAGGACTCCGGGCCCGGCACGATCGGGGTCGGGAATCGGGCACCCGGTTCCGGTTATGACCAACTCGGTGTTCACGTGGTGATTCCCTTCTTCAGCCTCGGGGTTTCGAGGGCTTCTCGTCAGCACGGCCGGGGTTCTCGGCCAGCAATCGCTGCAGCACGTCGATCACCGTGGGCGAGTCGTGTTTGAACCCAGCCAGGCGTTCATAGATCTCAGCCGCGCCGCGGTGAAACCCCTCCGGTAGGCGGGCGCTGCCAGTGGTGGTGGCGATCTCCTCCATCTCACCGACAAAGCGCCAGGCCTTCGGAGCTGCGCCCGACGCACCCCCCTCGAGTCGCTCGAGGAGGTGCGGCTGGCTCAACTGCCACTCGTCGCGCAATGCGTCCGAGACGCCCTCTGATTCGGCGGCCGCCGCCACTGTGAACAACAACGCCATCGAGCCTTTGGTCCAGCCGGCATAGGCCATCTTCAGCGCCGAAGCCGCACCGATTGATGTACCGATGACCCTGACATCGAAAAGCGAGCCGGCCCAGAGCCGCTGGATCTGCTGAGCAAGTTCTTCGGGCCCGCTGAGGTACAGACGAGCCGACCCCGAAGTGGTCGGTGGCAGCCCGATGATCGATGCGTCGACGAACCGATCGAACAGCTGGGCGATCTGCCGCGTCCGGCTCGGCGCGATGGCGTTGGCGTCGACGTAGATGCCCTCGAAACCGGCCTCCGCGACCGCCTTGGCGACCTGTGACGCAGCGGCAGGCGGGCATACCGAGACAACGACGTCAGCCTCCTCGGCCAGGTTTGACACCGACGAGACCGGAGCCAAGCCCGCGGCCTCAGCTCGTCGAGCAGTTGCAGTAGATCTCCCGGTCGAGACCCAAAGTCGGCAATCGGCTTTGCTGGACCCGGCAAGAACGGCCCCCATTGCGCCGGGGTGAAGGAAGCCGACCGCCAGCGCTGAACTCATGTCGAGAGTCTCGCGCAGCCTCGCTGCGCTGACATCTACCGAACAGCCCGATCCACTCAAGCATATTTGACTCAAAGTTTGTTGATTAGATGCGATCAGCGATCGTAGAATCCGAAGCGTGAACGACGAGTTGCGCGAGAGGGCACGCCGACACGCAGCTCTGGGCGATCCAGTTCGGTTGGCGATGGTCGAGGACCTTGCACGGTCCGACCGCTCCCCCAAGGAACTCGGCGAGCAATTCGGATTGACGTCGAACCTGCTTGCCCACCACCTCGGCGTCCTATCCGAGGCCGGCCTGATCGAGAGGATCATCTCGTCGGGTGATCAGCGCCGACGCTACATACGGCTCGCCCGGGCGGCAATCGACTACCTGGGCCTTCGGGTGACACAACCCGGCGGAACCGTTCTCTTCGTCTGCTCCCACAACTCGGCCCGATCCCAGCTCGCCGCTGCGATGTGGCGGGGACGCACCGGCGGTCAGGCCAGTTCGGCAGGCACCGACCCGGCCGATCGGGTTCACCCCAGGGCTGTCACCGCCGCCAAGCGCGCCGGGTTCGACATCAGCAAGGCCCGACCGCAGTTGCTCGGCGACACCGTGGCCGATTCGGTCGTGACGGTCTGCGATCGAGCCCACGAAGAGCTTGAGCCGGAATCGCACTGGCTGCATTGGTCGCTTCCAGACCCGGTCGAAATCGACACCGATGCCGCCTTCGATCACATCGTCGACCTCCTGAACGCCCGAATATCACACCTACCCGAGGATTGAACCCATGACCACCGAACACGCCCACGACCTCACCCTGACCACCGAGCAGAAGCTGCTCATCAAGCAGGCGGCCCGGAGACTACACGAAGAGTTCGACGGAACGTTCAACGCCGAGACGATCGAGCGCTACATCACCGACTCGCAGACCAAGCTCGAGTCCCACGCCAAGTTCGCCAATTGGCTCCCTGTGCTGATCGAACGATTCACCCGGGACCGACTGCGGGCAATCCAACGCCTCGAGCTGAACACCAATCACAAGCCAGCGGTGCTCTTCCTGTGTGTGCACAATGCTGGCCGGTCTCAGATGGCGGCCGGGTGGCTGCGCCATCTCGCTGGTGACAACGTCGACGTCTTCTCCGGCGGCACGGCGCCTGCGACCGAGACCAACCAGGCTGCGATCGACGCCATGGCTGAGGTCGGCATCGACATCGCCAGCCAAATGCCGCAGCGCTGGACTGACGAGATCGCGCTCGCCGCCGACGTGATTGTTTCGATGGGCTGTGGCGACGCCTGTCCGATCTTCCCAGGCAAACGCTACGAAGACTGGGACCTCTCCGATCCAGCCGGGCAGCCGATCGAATTCGTTCGTGAGGTCCGCGACGACATCGCTTCCCGGGTCGAGCAGCTGATCGCTAGCCTCGAAGTAGCTGCCGTCTGAGCCGCAGATGCGTCGAAGGTGTTGCTCTCCAACACTCCCGACGCGTTTGGCTAGCCGGCGAGGGCGCCGAGGATCTTCTCGAACCGATTGCGCAGCTCGGGGTCGACGAGTTCGCCCGCTTCGGTGTCGAAGTTGTCGTAGAAGCTAGGGATGCCGAGGTCACCGACGAGTTCGGCTCCGAAGAAGGGCGCCGACATCGTTGCCCCTCCGAGCACGCCGGCGCCGCCGCGGGGTCCGGGGGTGGCGGCGAACATAGCGACCTTCTTGCCCTGGTAGACCGCCATGTCGATGCGGGAGGTCCAGTCGAACACATTCTTCCAGGCGGCGGTGTAGGAGCCGTTGTACTCGGCGAACGACACCAGCACGGCGTCGGCAGCACCGATGGCATCGAACAGGCGTTGTGCCTCGGCGGGGACGCCGATTTCCGCGTTGCGCTCAGGGCTGTAGATGGGCATCTCGAACTCGTTGAGGTCGAGGATCTCCACCTCCGCGCCGGCGACGAGGCCGTCTTCGAGCAGGCGAGCGGCATAGACGAGCAGCTGCCGGTTGATGCTGGTCTGGCTGTTGGTAGCGGGGATGGCGAGGATCTTCATGTGTCGAGTTCTTTCTATGTCGGGAGGGGGGTTTGTTGAGGGTTGGCGGGCGTGAATCAGACGGTGCCGGTGGCCGGGATCGATCCCATGCGGCCGGCGTTGAAGTCGGCGAAGGCTTCTTCGACCTCTTCCGCGGTGTTCATCACGAACGGCCCATAGCGGGCGATTGGTTCGTTGATGGGTTCGCCGGTGAGCACGATCGCGTCGAGCGGGCCCGACGCGCCAGCCGACACCGAGATGAGCACGTCTCCGGCGGAACGTTCGAACACAGCCAGCTGCTGGGGCTCGACCGCAGTTCCCGAATCGCCCACGGCGGCGGTTCCGGCGAACGCATAAACGGCGGCGGTGTGGCCGTCGGCAACTGGGATCCGTAGCTCGGTACCGGGTTGGATTGTGACGCGGGCGTAGCCGATCGGGGTATGACTGCTGGCGGGCCCGCTGACGCCGAACATCGACCCGGCCACGACTTCAGCGGTCCAGCCTTCGCCGTGTGCGGTGGCCAGCTGGTCATTGGTGATCCCCTGGTATTTCGGTGCGGTTCGCCGCAGCGAGCTCGGCAGGTTGACCCAGAGTTGCAGGCCATGGCCCACTCCCCCTTCGGTCTGGACGCGCTCGCTGGGCATCTCGGAATGCACGATGCCGTCGCCGGCGGTCATCCACTGCACATCGCCGGGCCCGATGATCCCGTGGTTTCCGGCCGAATCACGGTGCTCGACCTCGCCGCTGATCACGTAGGTGACGGTTTCGAAGCCTCGATGGGGATGCGGGGGTGCCCCGATCGCTTCGCCCGGCTCGTATTCCACCGGAGCCATCTCGTCCAGCAGCAGGAACGGGTCGAGCCAATTGAGCGCCGGGGTGGGAAACGGGCGGTAGACCAAGAAGCCGCCACCTTCGAGGGTGCTGGTGGCGGCGACGATTCCGGCGACCGGGCGGTTGACGGCGGGTGTCGATTCGAGGCGCATGTCTGGCTCGAGAAGATCACTTGATTCTTCAAGTACTTGATCAGCATATCCTGGCTTACTTGACGCGTCAACCTGTAGAGTGGCACTGTGACCGATCGAACAGACGCCGCCGAACCCGAGTGGTTGAACGCCAGCGAAGCCCAAGCGTGGCGCGGTCTGCTCACGATCATGCAGCGGGCCTTTCCCGAAATCGAACGCGACCTGCGATGCCACGACATGTTGGCCGTGCACTATCACATCTTCGTGACGCTCTCCGAGGCGCCAGACCGCACGATGCGGCTCAGCGACCTCGCCGATTCGGCCAACCTGTCGCAGAGCCGGCTCACCCACCGGCTCCGCACATTGGTGGAACGGGGCGAGATCGAGATCAAGCAGGATCCCGACGACGGACGGGCCAAACAGGCCACGCTCACCGATGCTGGCTACGTCCGACTCGAGGCGGTCGCTCCACATCATGTAGCGACGGTCCGACGCCTCATCTTCGACCACCTCTCCCCCACCCAAACCGTCGCCCTGGCCGACGCCCTCGCCCCGGTCGCCAACTCCCTTTGTGATCATCCCGAGTACCTGAATCCCACATGAGCGGGCGACCGATCGACGCGATCTGAATTCGGCGTCGGCGTACCACGGTGCCGACTACCGTTGCCTCATGACCTCCGGAACGGTCCTCTCCATCACCACCGCACCCGACTACGGCGCCGAGCTGGTCAGACACGAGTCGGTCGAACTGGTGGCAGGCGTCGGCATACCTTCGGACCGCCATGCCGGCCAGCGCCGTTCGGTCACGATCGTCTGCAGCGGCGAGCTTGCCAAGGCCGCGGCTGAGCACGGCGTCGATTCGATCGACGGGGTCAGAACCCGGCGCAACATCGTGGTCGATCTTCCCGAGCTGCCGCGCCAGCACGGAACCCGTCTAACGCTGGGCGACGCCGAGCTGGAGGTTTGGCGAGACTGTGCCCCGTGCGAACTGATGAACGAGTTCTTCGGGGACGGCGCTCGGGCGGCTCTGAAGAATCGTGCCGGCATCAGCGCCACCGTGATCAAGAGCGGCACCGTCTCGGTGGGAGACACCGTTTCGGTCTGAGCGACCCTGATCGCCTCGGCCGGCCCGGAAGAGCAACCACAGCCCGAACCACCCTTCGGCGACAATCGATGGAACGGCCACCATCACCAACAGCACGTTCGCAACGCTGTCGTAGTTCGCCAGCAGGGAGTGCGCCGCGGTGTCAACGACGTAGGCGGTGCCGGCGACGATCATCAGCAACCCGAGCAGGCGAGGTGCTACGGCTGACCGAACGACCAGATAGCCGAGAACGATGAGGTGCATCCCGAACGCGGCGAGGCCGATGAGCCAGGCCGAGTTGAAGAGTTCCAGGCCGATGAGAGCGTGGGCGTTTCGTTCCGCTTCGCCAATGGCTTCGGCGATCGCTGGCGAGTCGTAGAGCGCCAGGGCTTGGAAGAAGAAGATCGCAGCCACGCCGAGGAAGACGGTGTAGACCAATCGTGACCAGGCTGCGACCAGGGACAGGTCGCGCTGCTCAGTGCGGAACACGATGTACAGCGCCCAGGCCACCACGATGTCGATCAGGAAGATCGCCAGGAAACTGGCCAGGCCCACCCGAAACAGACCGTTTGACTGAGCGATGTTGGCTGCGGTCGCAGTGGCATCGTCGGCTACCACCAGACCTTCGCGCACGAAGAAGTTGGCGAAGATGGCGAGACCGAAAAGGAGCACATAGCCGACGCCGGCGATCAGTGCGGCCTTCCGCCTGTCGGTGGTGAGGCTCGGTGCGATCGCTCCGGAGAAGGCGGTTGTGAGGTCTGGAGAAGTTGCGGTTGCAGTGTTCATGAGTTGAGTCCTTCCTTGTGGCGTACTGCGCCCTTGACGTTGATGACGGTCTTGCCGCTGGCTTGGCCCGATTCGAGCTGCCGCATGGCCTCGGGAGCGTCTTCGAGTGGGAAGCGACCGCCGATGGCCGGGACCACGTCTCCCGACTCCAGCAGGACAGCGAGGCGCTCGATCAGTTCGTGATACTCGCGGCTGATGAACATCGTGAGTCGCTGCGACACGAACGGGGACAGCGCAACCGCTCGGAGCTGGCGGCTGATGCCGCCCGTGACACGATTGCCGTTCTCACCGCCGACGATCACGAGTGTGCCCTTCTCGGTGAGGAGGCGGCGCAGTTTGCGGATCGGGTTGCGGCCACCGACGTCGAGGATCAGGTCATACCGTTGGTCGATCTCGGCGAGATCGGTTGTGCTGTGGTCGAAGACGTAATCGGCTCCCAGCGAGCGGACGAGGTCGAGGTTCCTGGTTCCGGCCACGCCGTCGACAATGCCGCCAAGCGCGCTGGCAATCTGCACGGCGTAGCTGCCGACACCACCGGAGGCGCCGATCACCAGCACCCGTTGGCCCGACTCCAGCCGGCCAACGTCGGTGACGGCTTGCAGGGCCGTGATGCCCGACACGCTGGCTGCTGCAGCACCCTCAAAGCCGAGGCTGCTCGGCTTGTGGGCGAGCTTGTTTGCATCGGCTGCGGCGAACTCGGCGAACGAACCCTTGGCGAAACCGAAGACGTGGTCGCCAACCTCGAACCGCGTCACTTCGGATCCGACGGCGACAACCGTTCCGGCTACGTCGAGACCGAGCACCGGCTTCTTCGGCTTGGTGAGCCCGAAGCCGGCGAGGCGGATCAGCCAGGGCTGGCCGGTCATCAGGTGTTCGGTCCCCCGGTCCAATGCCGCCGAGTGAACCTCGATCAGCACCTCGTTGGGCTCGATCGTCGGCCGCTCAACCAGGCCGACCGACAGCACCGAGCTGTCGCCATACCGGCTCTGAACCACCGCTCGCATGTGGTTGCCGTTGTGGTCGGTCTCCTGGGTAGTCGCTTCTGCTGCGTTCTCTGCGATCAGATTCATGTGTCTTCCCTCTTGTCGTTCGTACTTAGTACGGACTACTCTATTCGTACAAAGTACGATGTCAAGTGGTAATGTGAAAGAAAGCGACCGATGTCACCGAGAGGAGCGGATCGATGCCAACCAAGACCGACGGCCGGCTCACTGCCGAGCGAGTGATCGAAGGGGCCGTGGCCCTCGCCGACGAGATCGGAATCGACGCGTTCACAATCCGCAAACTGGCCGACGCCATCGACGCCAAGCCGATGACGATCTACTACCACGTGCCCAACAAGGAAGCGATCATCGACGGCATGGTCGACTACGTCTTCGCCCAGATCGAGCTGCCCCCCGAAGACCTCGACTGGCGTTCCGCGATCCTGGTGCGAGCGCGGTCGATGCGTGAGGTTCTGGCCCGCCACCCGTGGGCGTCACCGCTCATGGAGAGCCGCACGAACCCCGGCATGGCCACCCTCGGCCATCACGATGCGGTGCTCGGCTGCTTCCGCAGAGCCGGCTTCTCTTTGGAACTCACCGGACATGCCTACGCAGTGATCGACGCGTTCCTCTACGGGTTCGCGCTGCAGGAAGCATCGCTGCCGGCGACCGGTGGTGAAGACATGGCCGAACTCGCTGGGACGATGGCCGAGCAGATGCCCACCGACATGCTCCCTCATCTGGCCGAGTTCACCGTCGACCACGTACTGCAGCCCGGCTGGGACTTCGGCAACGAGTTCGAGTTCGGCATCAACCTCATCCTCGACGGACTCGAGGCCGCAGCCGGCTAGGAGGCTGGCGAACTGGCGTCCAATGCGCTCGCCAGACGAACGTTTCTGCCGTCGGTTCGCACGCCGTCGCCGAATCCTGGATAGTCAGGGCCTTTGGCCCTCGGCACCAGGAGCCGGGCATCGTTAGTTTCGATGTGTCGGACGAGCGATGTGAGGCAGACCTTGAAACCACTGAAGACCTACGCCGTGCTGCCCTCCCTTCCCGAGGCGCTCGAACCGCTGCGTCGGGTGGCCACCGATCTTCACTGGGCCTGGGCCCACGACGCCATCGCCCTGCTCCGGCGGCTCGACGACGAGCTGTGGGAGCAGTCGGGCCACAACCCGGTGGCCATGTTGGGAATCGTCTCCCAAGATCGCCTGGACGAAGCGGCGGCCGATCCGGCATTCCTGGCCCACCTCGATCGGGTCGCCACGTCGTTCGACCGGTACCGCCAACGCGAGAACACCTGGTTCCAGCGGACCCACGGCGACGACAACGGGCTCCTGGTGGCGTACTGCTCGGCAGAGTTCGGCCTCACCGAGTGCCTGTCGATCTTCGCCGGGGGCCTCGGCATTCTGGCCGGCGACCATCTGAAATCGGCCAGCGATCTCGGCATCCCCCTGGTCGGAGTTGGTCTGCTCTACCAGGAGGGCTACTTCCGGCAGCGGCTCAACCAGGCCGGCTGGCAACAGGAGCACTACATCCAGAACGACGTCCACAACCTGCCCGTCCAACAGGAACGGAACGGCGACGGCGAACCGGTGAGCATCGAGGTCCCGTTTCCGGACCGCTCGGTGAAGGCGTATGTGTGGCGAGCCGACGTGGGCCGTGTCACGCTCTACCTGCTCGACACCAACCACCCCGAGAACGATGAGGCCGATCGAGCCATCACGCGCCAGCTCTATGGCGGTGACGGCGAGAACCGGTTGCGGCAGGAGATCGTGTTGGGTATCGGAGGGGTGCGGGCCCTCGACGCGGTAGGCGTCGAGCCAACCGTGTTCCACATGAACGAGGGGCACTCCGCCTTCCTGGTGCTGGAGTACATCCGCACGCTGATGGAGTCCGAAGGCATGGACTTCGCCGCCGCTCGAGAGGCGGCGGCGGGAATCGTGTTCACCACCCACACGCCGGTGCCGGCCGGCCACGACTACTTCTCCCCCGAACTGATCCAGCGCTACCTCGGCCACTACGCGACCGCCGTCGGCATCGGGATCGACGACCTTCTGGCCATGGGCCGCAAGGACCCGTCCGACGATGCCGAGGAGTTCTGCAACACGGTGGTCGGCCTGCGCTCCGCCGCAACCTCCAATGGAGTGAGCAGTTTGCACGGAGCGGTCAGCCGGCAGATGTGGCAGAAGCTCTGGCCCGAGCTGCCGGTAGATGAGGTTCCGATCGGATCGGTGACCAACGGCGTGCACTTCGAGTCGTGGATCTCGATGGAGTTGAAGGAGCTGTACGACCGATACCTGGGGCCGGAATGGACCGACGAGCCGGCCGAAACCACCGTGTGGTCGCGTGCCGCCTCGATCCCACCGGCCGAGCTGTGGCGCACCCATCAGCTGCGACGCGACCGGCTGGTGAGCTTCACCCGAAGGAGGTTGGCCGAGTCGTTAGCCAGTCGGGGCGCCCCCCAGAGCGAGATCGACATCGCCGATGTCGTGCTCGATCCCAATGCGCTCACCATCGGCTTCTCCCGCCGCTTCGCCACCTACAAGCGGGCCACGCTGCTGCTCCGGGATCCAGATCGGCTGACGTCGATTCTGAACAATTCCGAGCGACCGGTGCAGATCATCTACGCCGGCAAGGCTCACCCGCGGGACGATGAGGGCAAGGAGTTGATCCGGTCGATCATCGACCTCACCAGGCGGCGGCCCGACCTTCGCCGCCGATTGGTGTTCATCGCCGACTACGACATGGCCGTCACCCGATCGATGGTGCAGGGGTCCGATGTATGGCTGAACACCCCGGTGCGTCCGTTGGAGGCCAGCGGAACCAGCGGCATGAAAGCTGCCGCCAACGGGGTGTTGAACCTGAGCACCCTCGACGGTTGGTGGGACGAGGCGTACGAACCCGACGTCGGCTGGGCTATCGGACGCCGGGAAACCTACACCGACGACAAGGCGAGGGACGACTTCGAAGCTCATGCGCTGTACGACCTGTTGGAGCGCGAGGTTGTGCCGCTGTTCTACGAGCGCGGCGTCGACGGTCTACCCCGCCGCTGGATCGAACGGATGCAAGCCAGTAGCGAGAAGCTCAACAGCCAATACAACACCCACCGCATGGTCCGGGAGTACACCGAGCGGTACTACCTGCCCGTCTCCGATCGGCGGGCTCGGTTGCTGGCCGACGACTGCAAGCGGGCCCGGGCGTTGGCCGAGTGGCGGCAACGGGTCACTGCGGCGTGGCCCCACCTCCGGGTGGTGGAGGTGCTGGCCGATGGGCACAACGGCACGCTACTTGTCGACGAGGAGGTGGAGGTTCAGGCCCGGGTCCACCTGGGCGACCTCACACCTGCCGATGTGACAGTTGAGCTCTACGGGGGCGTGGTGACCGCCGACGGTGATATCGCTGACGGTGTACCGATCGCCATGGAGCTCGCCGACACCGACCCGGTCGGCCGTGGCGAGTGGATGTTCAGAACCGCAGCCGCGTTCCAGCGAACCGGCCAGTCGGGCTTCACCATTCGGGTGCTCCCCTCCCACCCCGACCTGGCATCGCCGATGGTGCCCGGTCTCGTCTCCTGGGCGTGACGACACACGCGTCGAAAGTGTTGGAGAGCAACACTTTGCACGCGTGTCGGCTGCTAGCTGTCTGCCTAGCCGAGCACGCTCATCGCCACCCGGGTTGACGCTCGAACCTGATCGGGGGCGGCCTTGGCTCGAATCGATGCGACGACGCCGATGAGCGCCATCGTCAAAAAGGCGGCCAGGTCGTCGAGGTCGACCTCGGGGTCGAGTTGGCCCAACTGCTGGCCGTTGCCCAGTGCATGGTGGAACGCCTTGGTGAGCCGTTCGAGGTAGGCGGCCACGTACCGTTCCGCGCCCGGGTCGAGGGCGGCTCGCTCGACGGCCGTGTTGCACATGAGGCAACCGCGACCTCGCACCCAGCCATCGCTGGCATCGGCATAACTGGCGAAGGCCTGCCGAATCGTGTCGAGATCGGCGTCGGGCGCTTCGATCGGCGCCAAGACGTTTGAAAGGTGTTCCTGGTTGTAACGCTCCAGCGCCGCCTCGAAGAGTTCCTGCTTGGAACCGAACTCTGCATACATGCTCTTGCGGTTCACACCGAGCTCGTCGACCAGTTCGGCCGTGCTGGTGGCGCTATAGCCCTGACGACGGAACAGCTCGATCGCCTTGTCCAACAACTCGATTCGTTCGTACTGCTTCGGTCGGCTCACAAAAACTCCAAGAATTCGCTTGACGCCAAGGTAACTGACCAATTACTTTGAGGCAAGTAATCATTCAGTTACTTAATCAGCGAACCCCGGAGGAAACGAAATGAACAGCAACCACGTCACCGTCGTCTACAAGTGGACCGCCCAGCCCGGCAAGCTCGATGAGCTCGCTTCGATCTACACCGACGTCACCAACGCAATGGAACAGAACGAGCCGGGTGCCGAAGCGGTCCACGTGTACGTCTCGGAGGCCGAGAACGCCCTGTACGTCCGCGATGAGTTCGCCGACGCTGGCGCTGTCGGCTTCCATCTCCAGACCACCGCAGCGGGTCACTTCCCCAGCCTCCTCGCCATCGCCACCCCCGGCCCCTTCTTCTTCATGGGCCCGGTACCCGACGAGATGAAGGCTGCCACCGAGCAGATGCAGCTCGGCGGTGAATTCAGCCTCCACTCCGCCGGATTCGACCGCAGTGGAGCCGCAACATGAGCTACGCACCGGAACCGCTGCCGGCGTTCCTGTCCGTACCGTCGAAGATCCGTAGCGAGATCAGTGTCACCGGTAAGTGGGTGCCATCGAAGCCGGGTGGCCGCTTCAGGAAGTCGGCCGAGTCCACCGAGATGCTGGCCGAGTGGGAAGACATCCACGCCGGGGCTCGGGCCCACGACGGGATGTTGTCGACCGAGATCAACCACGCCGTCGGCGAGGATGCGGTGCTCGTGCACCACGTGTTCGCCAACGCCGATTCACTGGTCGACTACTTCTCCACCACCGCCACCGCGCACATGGCCGCCCTCACGTCGGTGGCGGCTCCGGAGCTCCACCTGGTGCGAGGGGTCGACATCCCCGCCACGGCCCGGAAGGCCATCTCGGGCAAGAACGTGCCAGTAACATTCGGCGACTTGGCGTTCGGCTTTGTGAGGGACGATTACCGCCAGCCCGATCCCGAAACGGCGATCCAGGTGACGGCTAAATGGACCTGCCTGCCCAGCCACACATCGAACCTCGAAGAGCTCGCCCACCGATGGCAGCAGGTCGGGACCGAAGCCCACACATTGGAAGTAGGTCTGGTTCGATTCGAGACCTATCGCATCGAAGGGGAGGACGCGCTCGTGATCCACGAGACGTTCAAGGACACCAAGACCCTGAAGTTCCACCTCACCAAAGGCACAGCGGCGATGTTCAAAGACGACATCGACAAGATCGCAGCCCCCGAGAACTACTACTTTCGAGGCCCGGTGTCGTGGACGATTCGCACCTACTCGAAGTTCATGCACCTGCCCGCCACGTATTCGAGCCGAGGCAGCCACTTCACCGCTTCGGGCGGATCGATGAGCGAGGGCACGATCGGCTAGCTCATTCGCCGACTCCAGCGGGCTCCTGACATCATTGCCCATCTCTAGTTCGTTGGATTCAGCGCGAGCGTCGACATGATTTCACAAGCCCACATTCAGGACTATCGGTCTCGGGGCTTCTGTGTGCTCGAGTCCGGCCTGTCCCGGGATGAGCTGAAGGTGCTGGAGAACACATGCGAGGCGCTGCTCGCCGAGGATGTCGATGACGGCGGCGGCAGCGTCCACGACATCGGCCGCGGACAGGATCGTCGGTTCCTCCGACTGCGCCACGAGAGCTTTCCCGAGTTGGCCGGGTTCGTTCTCGGCGGCCGGATCGGGACACTTGCCAAGGCGCTGCTCGGTGCTGAGCCGTACCTGTTCGTCGAGCAATTCGTGGTGAAAGGGCCCAAGACCGGGGCGAATTTCGCGTGGCACCAAGACAGCGGTTATGTCGGTTTCGAACACCTCCCCTACCTGTCGTTGTGGATATCGATCGATGCTGCGACCGAGGCCAACGGTTGTGTGTCCGTGCTGCCCCGATCGCTCGACGGCGGCATCCGGGTGGTTCCCCACCGGTTCGACCCCGTCAACAAGGAACGGGTCGGCTACGACGGCGACGATCCTGGGATTGCGGTGGAGTGCCCGCCGGGATCGATCGTCGCCTTCTCAAGCCTCACGATGCACCGCTCGGGGCCCAACACTAGCGACAGCGCTCGACGGGCCTTCCTGTGCCAGTACTCGGTCGAGCCGATCCTGGATCCAGGCACTGGCGAACCCAAGCACTTCGCCAAGCGACTGGCATGACCATCACGGTCCTCGTCGACTTGCCGTGGCGAGGATCGCGGCTCAGGATGAAGAGATGCCTTCGCTCGAAACTGTCCGATCGTTCCTCGCAGAGGAGACCGGCCTCGCCGTCGTCAGCACCGTCAGGGCCGACGGCTCGGTTCTCTCGAGCGTCGTGAACTGCGGTGTGATCGATCATCCGGTATCAGGCGAGCCTCGGGTCGCACTCGTTTCGATGGGTAGTGCGGCTCGGCTGGGCCACATTCGCAGAGGATCTCCGGTCACCGCCACCGCCCGACGGGGCTGGAAGTGGGTGTCGGTCACCGGACCCGCCGAACTGATCGGCCCGGCCGACAACGCGAACGACCTCGATTCGGACCGGATCCGGATCTTGTTGCGCGACATCTTCACCGCCGCCGGCGGCACCCACGACGATTGGGACGAGTACGACCGGGCCATGCGAGACGAGGGCCGCACCGCAGTACTGATCCAACCCAATCAAATCCTCGGCCGGGAGTGACGAGGTCGACACGCTGCGCAAGTGGTGGACAGCAACACTTCCGACGCGTGCCGCGGGCGCCTTAGCCCGTGCCCTCTTGACCTTCCACTTGGCTGGAAGGTGT
>CAJHZE010000465.1_pt1 | contig 16067 bp, 12 predicted proteins | sample 9198921 | NCBI WGS metagenome assembly CAJHZE01 (sample SAMEA7708380, study PRJEB35096) | sediment metagenome | biome: marine neritic benthic zone biome [ENVO:01000025]; feature: sediment [ENVO:00002007]; material: shallow marine sediment [ENVO:03000034] sea grass bed [ENVO_01000059] ... | reverse complement strand
TCCGATGCTGAGCTCGAGTCTCTGGCCGACCGGGTACTGCACAACGAGGTGATCCAGAGATGGGCGATCGGGCGGCTCGAACCGAGCTTCGTCGGCGAGCTCGGCGCCGCTCCTGCGACCGAAACGGTGGTCGTGCGAGGACTGTCGCCTCAGGGACTGGCCGGTGTGAATCGAGCCCGGCGGCTCGGCCTCGACCCCGAGGAGATGGATGTGATCTCGGCCCACTTCGAATCGCTGGGCCGAGACCCGACCGATGCCGAAATCGAGACCCTGGCCCAGACCTGGAGCGAACACTGCGCCCACAAAACATTCCGAGCCCGCATCGAGCTCACCGAAGCCGACGGCACCAACAGCGAGATCGACGGGCTGATGAAGACTTACCTGCGGGCCGCCACCGACGAGATCGACGCTCCATGGGTTCGCAGCGCATTCGTCGACAACGCCGGCATCGTCGCATTCGACAACGAGTTTGATCTGGCGTTGAAAGCTGAGACCCACAACCATCCTTCGGCGCTCGAGCCCTTCGGCGGTGCCAACACCGGTGTGGGAGGTGTCGTCCGCGACATTCTGGGTGTCTCGGCCAAACCGATCTCGGTGTCCGACATCCTCTGCTTCGGGCCAGAAGACACCGAGCCGCGAGCGGTGCCCGACGGGGTGTTGCATCCCCGCCGCATCCGTGACGGCGTGATCGCCGGCATCGGCGATTACGGCAACAAGATCGGTGTGCCCAACATCGCCGGAGCCGTGCTGCACGACCCCCGGTACACGACCACCCCGCTTGTGTTCGCCGGGTGTATCGGCCTTCTTCCCACCGGCTCGAATCCCACCACACCAGCGGCCGGCGATGCCATCGTCGTGCTGGGAGGAGCGGTTGGCCGCGACGGGGTTGGCGGCGCCACCTTTTCAAGTCAGACCATGGGCGTCGAGACCGCCGAGGTCGCTGGCTCGTCGGTTCAGATCGGCGACCCGATCGTGGAGAAAGGCCTGATCGATGTGGTCACCGCCGCCCGTGATGCCGGCCTCTATTCGGCCATCACCGACTGTGGAGCGGGAGGACTCAGTTCGGCCGTCGGTGAGATGGCCGAGGAGCTCGGCGCCCGGGTCGACCTCGAATTGGTCCCCCGCAAGTACTCCGGCCTCGCCCCCTGGGAGGTCTGGCTGAGCGAAGCGCAGGAGCGAATGGTCGTGGCCACGCCGGACCCGGCTCCGCTGGCTGCCCTGGCCGCACGGTGGGGGGTCGACGCGGCGGTAATCGGTCAGTTCACCGGCGATGGTCGATTGCTGGTGACCGATGGCTCCGCGACCGTGATCGACATCGATTGTTCCTTCCTTCACGACGGACGCCCGACCCGGCAGATGAAGGCGACAGTCGTCGCTCACGAACCGCCGCCGACCACCGAACCCATTCACGACGGCGTGAATGACTTACTGAAGCTCCTGGCCCATCCCAGCATCCGGTCCAATGAGGATGTGGTTCGAACCTTCGATCACGAAATCATGGGAGGCACCGTCGTCCGCCCCTATGGCGGGGTTGAGGGCGACGGGCCCGCCGATGGCACCACCCAGATCCCGCCGGGCACCTCTAGCGGGTGGGCGATGACCATCGGGATCGGCGTCAACGCATTGATCGGTGATCTCGACAGCTATGCGATGGCGTGGCACGTGATCGACGAAGCGGTTCGCAACGCCGTGCTCGGTGGTGCTGACCCCGATCAGATCTCGCTGCTCGACAACTTCGCCTGGGGCAAGCCGACCAACCCCGAAACGCTCGGTCAACTGGTGGCCGCATGTCGAGGCTGTTACGACGCCGCCCTGCACTTCAATGCTCCGTTCGTGTCCGGCAAGGACAGTCTCTACAACGAGTTCGTCCATCACGACGGCACCCCGGATCCGGTCGCTCCGACGCTGGTGATCACCGCCGTCGGGATCGTGAGGAATCCTGCCGCCGTGCCCCTCACCGGAGTCGTGAAACCAGGCAACGATGTGTGGCTCATCGGGTCCGAAGCCGGGGCGCTTGGCGGCTCCCACTTCGAGCAGATCCGTCGCGACCTGGAGCACGGGCAGGCCGGCCCTGTTCCCGAACCGCACACCGACGCACTGTCGACCCACCGAGCGGTCGCCGAACTGATCGCATCCGGCGTGGTCGAGTCGGCCCACGATGTGTCCGAAGGCGGCATCGCCGTCGCCGCCGCGGAGTGGGCCTTCGCCGGTCGGGTCGGTCTCAGTCTCGATGTAGCCGGTGATGCTCGATCCCTGTTCGGAGAAGGAGCGGCCCGCTACCTCCTCGAGGTGGCGCCCGACAACGCGTCGCAGCTGACGCGGTTACCCGAGGCCCGCAGGATCGGTTCGACCACCGAAGGGGAATCGGTGGCTCTCGGCCACTTCACGGTCCCGTTGAGCGACATCGAAGCGGCATTCAGGGGGCATATCTCATGATGCGTCCACGGGTTCTCATCCCCGTCGCCCTCGGCACGAACCGGGACGCCGACCTCGCCGATGCGTTTCGCTTGGCCGGTGCCGACCCCGAGTCGGTGCCGATCGCCGCCCTGCGGGCCGGTGATCGCAAGATGGAGGACTACCAGATCCTCGCTGTACCCGGCGGCTTCAGCTATGGCGACGCTCTCGGCGCCGGCCGGCTGCTCGGCCTCGATCTCATGGGGTGGTTCGGGGACCAGCTGGCTGCGGCGGCCGCCTCCGGCAAACCGATCTTCGGGGTCTGCAACGGATTTCAGGCGCTGGTGCGGGCCGGCCTGCTTCCGGGCGACGGAACGGCCACCCTCACCGAGAACGGCTCCGATCGTTTCGAGTGTCGCTGGGTCACGATGCAGCCGAATCCGGCGAGCGTGTGGACTGCTGAGCTGGCCGAACCATTGCGATGTCCGGTGGCTCACGGCGAAGGGCAGTTCGTTTCTGCCGACCTCGCTCAGATCGAAAAGCGGAACGGCGTGGTCCTGCGCTACTTGGGCGGTGGTTACCCCGCCAACCCCAACGGCTCGGTCGGCGATGTCGCCGGCGTCACCGACCCCACCGGCATGATCCTCGGCCTGATGCCCCACCCGGAGAACCACATCCACGACTGGCAGGACCCCCTCCGCGGTCGCGCTCCCAGCGGTAACTGCCTGCCCCTGTTCCAGGCTGGCGTACGCGCTGCCTAACTCGCCGAACTCCCGATGGAATAGCGCCCTGGCGGGACCCTTTCCATCAAGAGAACCAGGTGACAGCTATGCTTCAACGCTTCCACCGGAGGAGACGCGCGAGTGGCACAGGTAGAGGTCGCAATCATCATGGGTAGCCAGTCCGACTGGCCCACCATGCGCGAAGCCGCCGCCGTCCTCGATGACCTCGGCGTTGCCTACGAGACAAAGATCGTTTCGGCCCACCGCACCCCGGATCGGTTGTGGGAGTTCGGCGCCACCGCAGCTGACCGCGGTCTGAAAGTGATCATCGCCGGCGCCGGCGGAGCGGCTCATCTGCCCGGCATGATGGCGTCGAAGACCCGGATTCCCGTGGTCGGCGTACCGGTGCAATCAAAGGCGCTGAGCGGGATCGACAGCCTCTACTCGATCGTGCAAATGCCCCGGGGGTTCCCCGTGGCCACGATGGCCATCGGTGCGGCCGGTGCGGTCAACGCTGGCCTCCTGGCGGCCGGCATTCTGGCTACCGGCGACCCGGCCCTGGCTGAACGACTCGATGAATGGCGGGCCGCCCTGTCGGCCTCGATTCCCGAGGCCCCCGAGGATGACTGAGCGACTGCCCACCGGTTCGGTCATCGGAATCTTGGGCGGCGGACAACTGGGGCGGATGCTGTCGGTTGCCGCCTCCCGCTTGGGGTTCTGCTCCCACATCTACGAGCCCGGCGCTAACCCGCCGGCCGGCCAGGTTGCAGAGCATGTGACGACCGCCGCCTACGACGATCACACCGCCCTCAGGGCGTTCGGTGAATCGGTCGATGTGGTCACCTACGAATTCGAAAACGTTCCGACCGCAGCACTCGATGTGCTCGAAGCCACGGTTGCGATCCGGCCCGACCGCAACGCGCTTCGGATCAGCCAAGACCGCCTTATCGAAAAGGACTTCCTGACCGGGATCGGCCTGGCCGTTGCCCCCTACGCCGCCATCGACGGCCCGGCAAGTCTGGATCGGGCCATCGATGGGGTGGGCGTCCCGGCGATCCTCAAGACCCGCCGGTTCGGCTACGACGGCAAGGGTCAGGCCCGCATCACCAATCCGGATCACGCCGTCGCCGCCTTGAATGAGATGGCCGATGCTCCTTCGATCGTCGAAGGGTTCGTCGAGTTCAGCGCCGAGATCTCCGTGATCGCTGCTCGCGATGTTTCAGGTCGCGTGGTCTGCTTCGATCCCGGTGAGAATGTCCATCGAGGCGGGATCTTGCGGAGCACCACCGTGCCGGCCCCGATAAGCGAGGAGGTGCGCTCCCACGCTGTGAACGTCGCCGGCGAGATCGTGACCGCCCTGGAGTACGTGGGCGTGATGGGGGTCGAGCTGTTCGTGACGCCCGAGGGTCTGCTCGTGAACGAGATCGCGCCGCGCGTGCACAACTCGGGCCACTGGACCCAGAACGGGTGTGTGATCGATCAATTCGAACAGCACATCCGGGCGATTGCCGGTTGGCCTCTGGGCGATGGGCGACGGCACGCCGATGTCGTCATGGAGAACCTCATCGGTGACGAGATCAACCAGGTGCCGGGCCTTGTTGCCGACCCGGCCGTCGCTCTGCATCTGTACGGCAAGGCCGTGACCAAACCGGGCCGCAAGATGGGCCACGTGAACCGCATCATCGGTCCGGCGGCCTCCTAAACTACAGCCGTGGGAGCAGCCAAAACCTTGGAAAGCATCTCCTTGGAGCTGCCCGGGCACACCAGCGGCAAAGTCCGCGAAGCGTGGGAACTCCCTGATCAGCGCAGGCTGTTTGTCACCACCGATCGTCTCAGTGCCCTCGACCGCGTGATCGGGCTCGTTCCGCACAAGGGTCAGGTGCTCAATCAATTGGCGGCGTGGTGGTTCGATCTCACCGGCGACATTGTGGCCAACCATGTGATCAGCGTGCCCGACCCCAATGTCCTGGTCGCCGTCGACGCGACTCCGCTGCCGGTCGAGGTGGTCGTTCGCGGCCGGCTCACCGGCTCCACCAGCACTTCGGTGCTGCCCCGCTATCGCGCCGGTGAGCGGGTGTTATACGGCTACCAGCTACCCGACGGAATACCAGACCATGGTGAACTCCCCGAGCCTCTGATCACCCCCACAACCAAGGCGGCAAAAGGCGGACACGATCAACCCACAACCGTCGAGGAAGTCGCATCGTCGGGCCTGGTCGAGCCGGGTCTGTGGTCCGAAATCCAGAAGGTGGCGCTGGATCTGTTCGGTCGGGGAACCCAGGTCGCCGCCGACGCCGGCTTCGTTTTGGCCGACACCAAATATGAGTTCGGCCTGTCTCCCGATGGCGAGCTCCTGATCATCGATGAGATGCACACCCCCGACAGCAGTAGATTCTGGGCGGCGTCATCGTTGGAGGATCGTCTGGCCAAGGGCCTGGTTCCCGAGTCGTTTGACAAAGAGCCGGTCCGCCTTGCCCTCACCGCAACCGGCTTTGCCGGTGACGGACCGATACCCGAGCTGCCCGCCGAGGTGTGGGAGGCGGCATCAGCCCGCTACCTACAACTGTATGAGCGACTCACCGGCCTCACGTTCGTTCCCGGTGAGCAGCCGGCCGAGGAGCGCATCCGAGCCAACCTCGCATCCGTGTTCCCCAACGTGGCTTCGTCGGCCGAGGTGGCCGAACCCGTCACGTGACTCCACCCCGAATCCGCTGAATCAAACCGCGAAGGCACCCACCATGTTCGAAACCGATCAGCCCAAAGAGGAATGCGGCGTCCTCGGCGTGTCGCTTCCCAGCGGCGATGCTGCTCGTGCCGCATTCTTCGGGCTCCACGCCCTGCAGCATCGGGGTCAGGAGGCGGCTGGCATTGCGGTGAGCGACGGGCGTGCCGTGCGCGTTCACAAAGCCCAAGGCCTTGTGAGTTCGGTCTTCGGTCCCGGAGTGCTCGATCCGCTCGTGGGTTCGATGGCGATCGGACATACCCGATACTCCACCACCGGTGGCAACAACGAGCGCAACGTGCAGCCCTTCGTGGTGGAGACCCTCCACGGGCCGCTGGGGGTGGCCCACAACGGCAACGTCACCAACGCCGACCGGCTGCGGGAGCAGCTCTTGGCCCGAGGGGCTGGCCTACTGAGCTCATCCGACACCGAGGTGATCAGCCTGATGTTGGCTGCTGCCGAAGGTGACTCCTGGGAGGAACGGCTGGCCAACACCATCCCCAAGTGGGAGGGTGCCTTTTCTCTGGCCCTCATCGCCGGAACCAAGGTGGTGGCCTGTCGTGACCCCTGGGGCTTCCGCCCGCTCAGCGTCGGCAAACTCCCGTCAGGAGGCCACGTGGTCGCCTCGGAGACCGGAGCTCTGCGCACATTGGGTTGCGAGAAGATCAGAGAGATAGATCCGGGCGAGGTGGTAGTGATGCAGGGCCCGCTCATGAAGAGCTTCCAAGCAGTCAAACCAAAGCAGCGTCAGGCCAAGTGCACATTCGAACACATCTACTTCTCCCGGCCGGATGCGGTGTGGGATGGCAAGAGCGTCCACGGTGTTCGTCAGCGCCTCGGGGAGGAGCTGGCCCGGGAACATCCGGTCGAAGCCGACGTGGTGATCCCTGTCCCGGACTCGTCGATGCCGGCCGCGATCGGCTATGCCGCGGTGTCGGGCATCACCTACAACGAGGGCTTCGTGAAGAACCGATACATAGGGCGAACCTTCATCGAGCCGACCGACGAGTTGCGCCGCCAAGGGGTGGCGCTGAAGTTCATGACCCTCGAGGAGAACCTGTACGGCAAGCGGGTCGTGATGGTCGACGACTCGATCGTGAGGGGTACGACCAGCGGTCCGCTGGTTCGACTGGTGCGCGACGCCGGGGCAACTGAGGTGCACGTGCGGATCACCTGCCCTCCGATCGCCCACCCTTGTTTCTTCGGTGTCGACATGGGTTCCTACGACCAGCTGATTGCGCACCAGCTCGGCGTTCCAGAGATCGCCGCCCACATCGGTGCTGATTCCCTCGGGTTCATCAGCGTGGATCGGATGATGACCGCAATCGGGCCTCGGGATGATGAAAAGTTCGAGAGCGACCATCACGGCTACTGCAACGCCTGCTTCACCGGCGACTATCCGGTGCCGGTCCAGCTCAGCTTGGCCAACACCAAACAGCGTTTTGACGGGGTGCTCGGGTGACCGCGGAGCAGCCGCAGCACGACCCCGTGGTCGGCACCGATCTCGACTCCGATCTTGAACTGCCGGACACCCTGGTCGTTCCCGGTTCGGCCCCGCCCGACACAGTGATCGAAACCGAGCCCGAACCGGCCGGAGGGCAAGAGGCCAGCACGGGTCGAGATATGGGCCTGCTCGATGTACTCCTCATCGGATCCGGGGGGCGGGAGCACGCCCTGGCCAACACGATCGCCGAGTCGCCGCGGTTGCGCGACCTGTTCGTGGCGCCGGGCAACCCGGGAACCCGCCAGTACAACGTGGCCTTCGACGTCGCTGACTTCAATGAGGTTGTCGCATTCTGTTCGGAACGAGCCATCGATCTGGTGGTGGTCGGGCCAGAGCAGCCATTGGTCGACGGCCTGGCCGACCAGCTCAACCAACACGGGATCAACTGCTTTGGGCCTTCGGCGGCAGCCGCACAACTGGAGGGGTCGAAGAGCTTCGCCCGGGCGTTTGCCGCCCGCCACGGCATTCCCGGCCCGGTCAACGCCACCTTCTCCGATGCCGACGCTGCGTTAGCGTGGTTGGCCGACCAAGCCTTCGATGTCGTGGTCAAGGCCGACGGACTCGCCGGCGGAAAGGGAGTGATCGTCCCCGACGACCGTCTCGAAGCCGAGAGCGCCATCCTCGAGCTGCTGTCCCAGGGTCTTATGGGCGAGAGCGGGCGCACGATCGTGCTCGAGGAGAAGCTGATCGGCGAGGAGCTGAGCCTTTTCGGGATTTGCTCGGCCGACCAGATCGATCCGCTGGGTGGGCTCACCGTCCAGGACCACAAACGGGTCGGCGAAGGCGACACCGGCCTGAACACGGGCGGGATGGGGGCCTTCGCCCCGGTTCCGGGGCTCGATCCGATTTACGTCGAAACCTTGATCAACACGTTTCTCATCCCGGTGCAGGCGGGCATGGCCGAGGAGGGCACGCCCTACATCGGTGTGGTGTATGCCGGGATCATGCTCACCGACGCCGGGCCTCGACTGATCGAATACAACTGTCGTTTTGGTGATCCTGAGGCCCAGGTCCTGCTGCCTCTGCTCGAGGGTGACCTTCTGTCGGTGATGTACTCCGCTGCCACATCCCAGCCGTGGGAGCCGCTGAGGGCCAAGTCGGCCACGACCGCGGCCACGGTCGTCGTGTGTGCCGAGGGCTATCCGAGCGCCCCGCGAACAGGGATTCGGGTGCCGGACGCTGTCGCCCCAGAGGGGGCTCGCCTCATTCACGCCGGTACCAGAGACGCCGACGGTGTGCTGGTCAGTTCGGGCGGTCGTGTGGTCAACGCCGTCGGGATCGGCGATGATCTCGACCAGGCCCTCGCCCGTAGCTACGCGGTGGTCGATCAGCTGGTGGGCGATGGACTCTTCGCCCGTTCTGACATCGGGTGGCGCTACGGCAGCCGGGGACCCGATGCCGAGGTCGACGACGATCAGGTGTCGTCGGAGAACGAGGCCTACGCGTCAGCCGGTGTGTCGCTGGCGGCCGGTGCGGCCACAACGGCCCGCATCGCAGCGGCGGTGAAGAGCACTCACGACGATCGCGTGGTCGCAGGACACGGTAGTTTCGGCGGCGTCTTCGCGGCTGCGGAGTTGGTGTCGATGAGCGAGCCTCTCTTGGTCGCCAGCACCGACGGCGTCGGCACGAAGACCATGCTGGCCGAAATCCTGATGGCCAACGATCGCGATGCCGACCACGCATGGCGCGGTCTCGGCGCCGACATCGTGAACCACGGGATCAACGACGTGCTGGTTCAGGGCGCAAAGCCGCTGTTCTTTCTCGACACCGTGGCGGCTGCCCGCCTCGATCCCGAGGTGGTCGGTCAGATCGTCGATGGGATGGCGGCCGCCTGTAGGAACGCCGGCTGTGTGCTGCTGGGCGGCGAAACGGCCGAGATGCCCGGTGTGCTGAGCGATGGTGCGGTCGACATCTCCGGAACCATCGTCGGCGCCGTCGATCGGGCTGCCCTGCTCCCGACCGCGGGCATTGCGCCCGGCTTCGCTTTGGTCGGCATGAAGTCGTCGGGGCTTCACACCAACGGCTACAGCCTGGCCCGCCAGGTGGTACAGGGCAAAGACCTGGATGCACTGCTGCCCGGCGGTGCTGGCGAGTCGATCTTCGATGCGCTGCTCGCCACCCACAGGAGCTATCTGCACCCTCTGGCTGACGCTCTGACCAGCGGCAAGGTAGCCGCGCTGGCTCACATCACCGGCGGCGGACTCATCGACAACCTTCCCCGGGTGCTGCCCGATTGGTGCGGGGCCCATGTCGAGACCGGGTCGTGGACTCAGCCGGCCCTCTTCCAGTACCTGATCAAGCAGGCTGAGCTGGGTCATCGAGAAGCTCACCAGATTCTGAACTGCGGAATCGGGATGGTCGTCGTGTGTTCGCAGAGCAACCTCGATGAGGTGCAACGCCTGATCCCGGAGGAGACCTACGTGATCGGCGAGGTGACCAACACACCCGGGGTGGCGCTCACGTGACCTTCCGGATGGTCATCCTGGCGTCGGGGAACGGCTCGAATGCTCAGGTGCTGCTCGACGGCGCCGAATCGTCCAGTCCCCGCTATGAGGTCGCCGCCGTCGTGAGCAACCATGCCGATGCCCGGGTGCTGGAACGGGCCCGATCGGCAGGCGTGCGGGCCGAGATCCTGGAACGGCAACCCGGAGAACCCCGTGACCGCTACGACCGACGACTCGCCCGCCTCGTGCACGACTACCGGCCCGACCTGGTGGTGCTCGCCGGCTGGATGCGGATTCTGACAGGATCCTTCTGTTCGCAGTTTGGCATCGTCAATCTCCATCCTGCGCTGCCCGGTGCGTTTCCCGGAGCCACCGCGATCGCCGACGCCTGGGACGCTTTTCTGGCGGGAGCGATCACCGAAACCGGTGTGATGGTCCACTGGGTGCCCGACGCTGGAGTCGACGACGGTCCGGTGATCCTGACCGAAACCGTGCCGATCGAGACAAACGACACGCTCGACTCGCTGACCGAACGGGTCCATGCTGTAGAGCATCGTCTTCTTCCCGCCGCCGTCGCCGAGGCACTGCGCACACTACGATCCGAACCGAGCCCCGCTGAGGTTTCCTGAATGACTGCCCGAGACCAGAACGCCCGACTCTTCGAGTCGTTTGAATCGCTCACCTTCGACGACGTCCTCATCGTGCCCGGCTGGAGCGAAGTGCTACCGCACGAGGTCGACATCTCCACCTCGATCTGTGGCATGCGGCTCGCCACGCCGCTGATGTCGGCGGCGATGGACACCGTCACCGAGGCTCCCCTGGCCATCGGGCTGGCCCGCGAGGGAGGGATCGGCATTCTCCATCGCAACCTGTCGATCGAAGACCAAGCGGTCGAGGTCGATCGGGTCAAGCGGGCTCAGAGCGGGATGATCACCGCTCCTATATCGCTAGCCCCCGACAGCACGCTGGCCGACGCCGAAGTTCTGATGAACCGTCACAAGATCAGTGGCGTGCCGATCTGCGACGCTGACGGAGTACTCAAGGGGATCCTGACCAATCGTGACATCCGGTTCTGCGGACCGGACGAGTACGGTCTCCCGGTCACCGAGTTCATGACCTCTGATGGTCTTGTCACCGGTCCGTCCGGCACGACCCTCGATGAGGCTGTGTTGCTGCTGCATCAGCACCGGATCGAGAAGTTGCCGCTGGTCGACGATGATGGTCGTCTGACCGGGCTCATCACTGTCAAAGACATCACGAAGCGGATAGAGAAACCGAATGCGTCGCTCGACGACCAGGGCCGGCTCCGGGTGGGTGCGGCGGTGGGCGTAACCGATGTCGCTGAGCGAACCGAAGCGCTCGAAGCGTCGGGGGTAGACATGGTCGTGATCGACACCGCCCACGGCCACACCCGAGGCGTGGTGCAGGCGATTGAGACCATCAAGAAGGGCTGGCCCGACCTGCCGGTGGTCGGTGGAAATGTGGTGACCCGTGAAGGTGTCGAAGCGCTGGTGCAAGCTGGTGCTGATGCGGTCAAGGTCGGCGTCGGAGCGGGCTCGATCTGTACTACGCGGATCGTCGCCGGCGCTGGAATGCCTCAGGTCTCGGCGATCTTCGAATGCGTCGAAGCCGGCCGCGAGTTGGGAGTTCCGATCATCGCCGACGGCGGAGTGGTGAACAGCGGCGACATTGTGAAGGCATTCGTCGCCGGTGCCGACGTCGTCATGCTCGGCAATGCGCTGGCCGGATGCGATGAAGCCCCCGGCGACCTCGAACTCATCGACGGTGCGATGTGGAAGACCTATCGCGGAATGGGATCAGCCGGAGCGATGCGAGGTCGGGCCGCCGATCGCTACGGCACCGGCACCGCGGGAGCGGCGTCCGCCCCGCAGAAGCATGTACCTGAGGGTGTCGAGGGTCGCGTCCGCTACGCCGGGGCGCTGACCGAGCTTGTCTCGCAGCTGGTCGGTGGTGTCCGCAGTGGTATGGGCTATGCCGGCGCCGCCTCTTTGGCCGACCTACAGGATCACACCCGGCTCACCAAGATCACCGGTGCCGGCCTGCGTGAAAGCCACCCCCACGACATCTCGATGTACTCCGAATAGACCGCACCCGAGGGCACCTCGCGATGGATTAGTGCCCTCACGGGCACGATTCCATCGGAAGATCACCGCACACTGAGATCACGACGGCGTTGTGCGACGGTGCGTTCCAATAGGTCGACGAATTGGCGGCGGTCGTGGAGTTGGGACCAAGTGATATAGAGCATGAGCCAGCCGGCCGAGGCGAGGTCGTGGTCTCGGCGATTGTCACTGTCGTTCTTGGCCGCACCGAAATGAAACCGTCGGCTGTGGGCCTCCAAGCCGAGCCGGATCGACGGGATCGCCACGTCGATCCGATAGACCCGCCTGCCGACCCGCACTTCGTACTGCAAGCGAACGAGCGGGATGCCCGGCCGGTTGGTGAGATCGGCCAGCAGGCGCTCCATCCACGAGCCGGTCACCCCGACCACTCGTTCTGGCGCCTTCATGACCGACAACAGCTCGGAGACTCCTCTTCGACCGCGACCTCCTAGACGGGCGACCGTCTGCTCGAGCCACATCGGGTCGAAGCGACGTTCGAAGTCGTCGAGCGCATGTCGAAGCTCGTCGTGGTTTGCGGATCGGCCGAGCCCGCAGAGACCAACCGCAGCGCTGACGGTGCGGATGCCGTCGATCACAACCGTGTCCGCCCGTTCTCGAATCCCGCTGTTGGTGCAGATCGTCACGCCGGGCAGTCGTTTGCGGTTGCGATGGTTCGGTACCCAGAGCTCAACCGACTGGGGAGGCGCGTCCGAACCGAGCTCATGAACCAAGCACGCCGACCGGCCGGCGACCGCCGAGCCCGGAATGCTGAGGGTGGCGGCCATCATCTGTTGCCGAGCTGCACATCGTGGATCGGGGATGGTGAAGGCGGCCGGTCCGAAGGGCTCGATGTCGCCGGCTGCGGCAAGGCGACGAAGTTGTTTCGCTGATACCTGCCTGTCCGTCGCCTGATTCCGGCTGAAGGCGCCGTGCTGCACCGCCCCGAGGCGCATCAACCCGGTGATTCCAGCTGTCGGGGGCGTCATAGTACGTCAAACTACAGTTATTTACTTCTAATCCGAACCTTGGATGGACCTTCTGATGGAATCGCTCCCTGAGGGGCGCACTTCCATCGGGAAATCGATTCGTGGATGCGTGGTCGGGGTGTCCGATTTTCGCCAGGTTGTCCGGAGGATCAGAGGCAGACTAGGGGTGTGAACGAAGCGACCGAGGCATGGATGCGAGCGGTGGAGAGCCGAGATGCGCGTTTCGACGGTTGGGTGACCGTCGGGGTCACGTCGACCGGTATCTACTGCCGGCCGTCATGTCCCACCCCGGTCCGCCCAAAGCGCGCCAACATGCGCTTCTTCGCCACGCCGGCGGGGGCTCAGCAGGCCGGGTTTCGCAGCTGCAAACGATGCGCCCCCGACAGCACCCCGGGATCGCCGGAATGGAACCGTCGGGATGACCTCGTCGCCCGTGCTGTACGGGCCATCGACGACGGAGAGATCGACCGGGTGGGTGTGGCCGGCTTGGCCGATCGGCTCGGCGTGAGCGCCCGACACCTCCAGAGAGTGCTGACCGAGGAGATCGGGACCGGCCCCAATGCGCTGGCCCGAGCCAGGAGAGCTCGGGCTGCGCGCGTGCTCATCGAGACGACCACAATTCCGTTTGCACAGATCTCGCTCGCTACCGGGTTCGGAAGTGTTCGTCAGTTCAACGACACGATCGCAGCGGTGTTTGCTTCCACGCCGAGCCAGATGCGCCGGCAGGCGAGCAGCCTCCATCGGGCCCACGACGACTGGGTTCCAGTCAGATTGTCATACCGACCTCCACTCGCTACGGCCGAGCTCCTCCGCTGGCTGCGGCTGCATGCGGTGGCCGGAGCTGAAGAGGTCGCCGGTTCGACGTATCGGCGGTCGCTGCGGCTGCCCGGGGGAGTGGGCGTGGTCGAAGTCGATCTCGCCTCCTCCACTCATCCATATCTGCCGACCAGGTTTCGGCTGCAATCGCTGGCCGATCTGCCGCAGGCGATCAATCGGGTTCGACGTCTCTTGGATCTGGACGCTGATCCGGCCGTCATCGGAAACGATTTGAGCCACGATGAGTGCATGGCCGCGCTCGTGGGCGCCACCCCCGGACTTCGCTCCCCCGGGGAGGCGAGTGGAACCGATGCTGCGGTGCGGGCGGTGTTGCATCAGCAGGTCAGTCTGGCGAGCGCCAAATCCATCGCCGCCCGCCTCGTGGCTGAACATGGCATCCAGCTGGCCGATCCGGTCGGCCAGGTACGGTACGCCTTTCCGTCGGCGGCGGTGTGGGCCAGAGCCGATCCCGGTGAACTGGGCTTGCCGAGCAGTCGGGCGGAAGCCATCGTGAACCTCGGCGCCGCGCTTCACGCTGGTTGGGTCGACCTCTCCCCGTGGGCTGACCGATCCCAAGCCGTCGAGGCTATGCAGCGGGTGAAAGGAATCGGGCCGTGGACCGCAAACGTGGTCGCCGCCAAGGCGCTGGCCGATCCTGATGCGTTCGGGTCGGGTGACCTCGCGCTGCTTCGTCAGTCCGCCTCGCTGGGACTGCCCGGCGACCCCAGCGCTCTCGAGTCGCACGCCGACCGGTGGCGCCCGTGGCGCTCCTACGCCATGCACCACCTCTGGAATGCCTATCTCAACGAACAGGAAACCCAATGACGCTCTACCGCACAACCATCAACGCCCCGGCGCCAGTCCATGAGCTCGAAATCATCGCCAGCGACGACGGAGTGGTCGCCATCCTCTGGCCCAGCGACGCACGCTGGGACTACGACGATGTCAACGATGTCGGAAACACCATCACCGATGCGGCCGCAGCGCAGCTGACGGAATACTTCGCCGGTGACCGAACCCAATTCGAGCTGCCCCTCGATCTGCGCGGGACCGACTTCCAGCAGGAGGTCTGGCGTTCGCTCGCCGACATACCGTTCGGCACCACCGTCAGTTACGGCGAACAGGCAAAGCGACTGGGACGGCCGAGCTCGGTGCGGGCGGTCGCATCGGCCAACGGTCGGAACCCGGTGAGCATCGTGCTGCCGTGTCATCGAGTGATCGGCTCCGACGGCAAGCTCACCGGCTACGCCGGAGGTCTCGACGCCAAACGATGGTTGCTGGCCCTCGAGGCGGATCAGCAGGCGCTGGTCTAGGGGGTAGCGGCTTTGTAGATGCTTTGCCGTGGTCCGCTGCCCAATACTTCCTGGAGTGCCGGGATGAAGTCTTCCACCGACATCGAGTCGTAGCTCGGATCGAATGAGTTCTGGTCGTAGTTGTGACAGAACTCGGCACAGCGGTCGTAGTGCTCGTGCCCGAGGTATTGGTCTCGCATGTTCTTGTCGAGACCGAGGTAGTCGAAGAAGTAGTACCCCTGGAAGACCCCGTGGTGTTCGATCATCCAGTGGTTGGCATCGCTCACGAACGGGCGTAACACGGCGGCGGCGTACTGGTCGTGGTTGTACGGGGCGAGCATGTCGCCGATGTCGTGGAGCAGGGCGCACACCACGTATTCGGTGTCCTTGTCGTCGCGGTAGGCGCGGGTAGCCGACTGCAGACTGTGCTCGAGCCGGGTGACGGCGAACCCGCCGGCATCTTCGTCGAGCTCCCACAGGGTGTCGACGATGCGGCCGACGAACCCTTCGTTGTAGTGATTGATGGCGGTGGCGATGTGCTGCCACTGCTCCTCGGTGCCATCGGCCATCGCCGTGAACCCGTTCGGGTTGGGGGCGGAGAGATCTACGAGATCGGTCATGACGTGCAGAGTACGTCGCCCCGCTCGCCGAGCGCCATAACCTCACACCATGACTCTGATAGATCCATCGCCGAGAACCATCGGTGAGTTCGAGGTCGGTCCGATCGGATTCGGCTGCTGGCGGTTCACCAACGACAAGCTCGATCAGGCCGAGGCTGTGTTGGAGACTGCGCTCGATGTGGGGATGAACCTGGTCGATACCGCCGACGTCTACGGCTTCGATTGGGGAGGCGGGGGCTTCGGCGAAAACGAGGCGCTTCTGGGCAAGCTGATCGCAGCCAATCCCTCGCTGCGGGGCCGGATGGTGCTCGCCACCAAAGGCGGGATAACCCCGCCGGTGCCCTACAACAGCAGCCGGGACTACCTCACCGGTGCGGTGCATGCCAGCCTGGAGCGACTGGCGGTGGAGTTCGTCGACATTTACATGATCCACCGTCCCGACAT
>CAJHZE010000206.1_pt1 | contig 18769 bp, 14 predicted proteins | sample 9198921 | NCBI WGS metagenome assembly CAJHZE01 (sample SAMEA7708380, study PRJEB35096) | sediment metagenome | biome: marine neritic benthic zone biome [ENVO:01000025]; feature: sediment [ENVO:00002007]; material: shallow marine sediment [ENVO:03000034] sea grass bed [ENVO_01000059] ... | reverse complement strand
GCTGCTTCGGTCCGATGGAGAGCCCGAATACGGCGGCTCTGAACGAGCAGTTCGTCCACCTCGGGCTGACCGATACGACGATTCAACGACTGTTCCGAACCTACAACGCGTGGTCCGAGCCGTTCCGCGAGGGCTCGAACCGGGAGGTGTCATGACCCACAAGAACGTTGATTTGCACGTTCCCGTGCTCGCCCGGGTCGAGGGTGAGGGGGCGATGCACGTGAAGGTCAGCGACGGGGAGGTCACCGATATCCGACTCGAGATTTACGAACCCCCGCGATTCTTCCAAGCGTTCCTTCGGGGTCGGCATTTCTCAGAGCCGGCCGATATCACGGCGCGAATCTGTGGGATCTGTCCGGTCGCCTACCAGATGAGTGCGGTCCACGCCATGGAGAGGTTGGCGGGCGTGACGGTCGATGGGCAGTTGCGCGCGCTGCGACGGTTGCTGTACTGCGGCGAGTGGATCGAGAGTCACGTGCTCCATATCGGCTTCCTTCACGCCCCGGACTTCCTGGGCTACCACTCGCGCATCGCCATCGATGCCCACTATCCCGAGATGGTCGAATCGGTGCTTCAGCTCAAGAAGACTGGCAACCAGGTGGTCGAGGTACTGGGAGGACGTCCGATCCATCCGGTCAATATCCGTAACGGTGGGTTCTACCGGGTGCCGAGCCGGAGCGAGCTGGATGACCTGATCGAGCCCCTGACGCGAGCTCGTGAGGTGTGCATCGATCTGGTCCGCTGGACCGCAGGGTTCGACTTCCCGGAACTGGAATACGACTACGAGTTCGTCTCCCTACGACATGGATCTGAGTATCCGTTCAACGAGGGCAGAATCGTCTCCAACAAGGGGCTCGACATCGACGCCTCCGAGTTCGAAGAACACAGTTACGAACACCAGGTGCCCCATTCGACCTCGCTCCACTCCAGGCGTGCCGACGGAGGTTGGTATCACGTGGGGCCTCTTGCCCGCTATGCCAACAATCACGATCTTTTGCCCGGTGAGATCCGAAGCCTTGCCGCCGACGTCGGACTCGGGTCGGTGGAGAGGAACCCGTTCAAGAGCATCGTCGTGCGCAGTCTCGAAACGCTGTACGCAGTCGACGAAGCACTGCGGATCATCGATGCCTATCGGGTCCCGCCGCGACCATTCATCGACGTTCCCGCCACCGAATCGGTGGGATGGGCTGCGACCGAAGCACCTCGCGGTCTGCTGTATCACCGCTACGAAACCGATGCCGATGGGCTGATCACCACAGCCCAGATCATTCCGCCCACCGCCCAAAACCAGCCCACGATCGAATCGGATCTCCATCGTTTTGTCGAGTCGCATCTCCACCTCGAACTCGACGAACTCGAACGGCGCTGCGAACAGACGATCCGCAATTATGACCCGTGCATCTCATGCTCCACGCATTTCCTCAAACTGACCCTCGACGAGAGCTGAACGGGGTGGCCTCCTCCGACCGCCCCTCCATCGTCATCGGGATCGGCAACCCGCATCGTGGTGACGATGGCGTCGGCGTGCTGGTGGCCAACGAAATCCGGACTCGAGCCGGGGATGGGGTCGACGTCATGTTGCGCAATGGCGATCTGCTTGAGACGGTGCTCGACTGGGATCAGCAGGTCGATGTCGTGGTGGTCGATGCGATGGTGAGCGGGGTCGAGCCGGGATCGATTCGCGTGCTCGATGCACTCCTCGAGGTGCCTGCGCCCGCCGCTGCGATGTCCAGCCACGGGATCGGTATCAGCGAGTTGGTCGACCTGGCCAGGACGCTCGACCGATTGCCACGATCCCTCACCGTCGTGGCGATCGAGGCGTCCCGATTCGGCCACTTCGATCGGTTGACCGAAACGGTCGCGGCCGCGGTTCCACGGGCGGCCGACATCGTTCTCGAACATTTGGGCAGCGTGGGCGATGGCGGGGTAAATGGACCTCCGCATCTGGTCAACAGCGAGAAATCCGCTCAACGTTGAAGTATGAAAGCAGTACGCCGAACCTCTATTTTCGTCATCGTCGTGCTGGCCGTGCTCGTCCTGGCGTGCGGGGCTGAACCTCAGGTGCTGGGACGGGACGACTCGGGCAGCGAAGTGCTGCTGGACATCGGCGACACCGTGGAGATCGAACTCGAATCCAACCCCAGCACGGGCTACGGCTGGGAGTTGGCTGACCCCGACTCCGCTCCCATGGTGAACCTCACGTCCGCAACCTACATCCCGCCCGATTCTGATCTGGTGGGGACTGCGGGCGTGGAGCGCTTCACATTTGAGGCCACCGAGCGGGGCGCTGGAGTGGTTCGCCTCGAATACATCCGTCCCTTCGACGACCCGCCGATCCCTGACAAGATCGTCGAGTACATCGTGAGGGTCGATGGGGCCCGGTTTGAGCCCGATGGCGAGCCCCCGGGGACCACGTCGGTAGAGGCGCCGCTCACGATCGGTGGACTGCTCGACATAGGTGACGCCACCGATGTCTCAGTCCAGGGATTCGTAGTGTGGGACTCCAACGGGGCCCGACTGTGCGCCGTACTGATGGAGTCGTTCCCGCCCCAGTGTGGAGCGCCATCGGTCGTGATCGGAAACCCCACGTCGCTCACCGCTGAGCTGGAGGAGGAAGGTTCGGTCCGGTGGTCCCAGGATTGGGTGGTCATCACCGGCTCCTACATCGACGGGGTATTGACGATCGTCGACGGCTGAGGCTCGACCCAACGCATGAGGAAATGGTTATCGTTTCGAGCGATGAAAACGCTCGAAGACATTGCGACCGCCCGTGCCGAACTCGAAGCCTCGATGCCCGGGTACACCTCGCCGGCGGCGTTCGCACTCGGTACCGCAACGGTTGGCCCCAGCGGGGCGTACCTGGACGTCTGGTATCCCCACGTCAACGTTGGGGAGCACAGCTATGCCGCCGCGGTGGCAGCAAAGGTCGTGGGCTATACCGAGGGGACCCGTACCTACGCGCTCTCGCCGACCGATGTCGACGCGATGATCGCCGGCATCCACGCCGCCGAGGCGGTGGATGTTCCCCATCCCAACCTCGAAACCTGGCGGGCGCTGCGGGAGATCATCCTGGCCCCAGCCCACGGCGGCACCCGGCAACTCGTCGCTGCATTCATCGGCAATCTCGATGACGACCCCGTCGACCCGGTAGACGGATATCTGCGACTCCACATGTTGAGCAACCGGGCTGTTCCGCCACACGGCGTCAACATGAATGGCATCTTCGGCGTCCTCACCAACTGCGTGTGGACCAACTTCGGCCCCTTCGAGGTCGACGACTTCCCGACCGCCAAAGCCCGTCTCAGCGCCGAAGGCAACACCGTGCACGTCCGCCTGGTCGACAAGTTCCCAGCGATGCTCGACTACGTCGTGCCGGCCGGGGTCCGGATCGCTGACGGCAACCGGGTCCGGCTCGGCGCCCACCTCGCGTCGGGGACAACCGTGATGCACGAGGGTTTCTGCAATTTCAACGCCGGCACCCTCGGCACGTCGATGGTCGAGGGTCGCATCTCGGCCGGGGTTGTCGTCGACGACGGGACCGATATCGGCGGGGGAGCGTCGGTCATGGGAACGCTGTCCGGCGGCGGCTCTGAGACCATCCGCATCGGAAAGAACTGTCTGCTGGGTGCCAATTCGGGCCTCGGGATTTCACTGGGAGACGACTGCGTGGTGGAAGCCGGCCTCTACCTGACCGCCGGCACGGTGGTGGCGATGCCCGACGGAACGACCGCCAAGGCCCGCGACCTGTCCGGTGCGTCCGGATTGTTGTTTCGGCGCAACAGCCGGACTGGCGAGGTGGAAGCCAAAGCTCGAACCGACGCCCCGAGCTGGCAGGGACTCAACCAAGCCCTGCACGACAACTAGGTCATCGGAAGGTGTCGGCGAGCAGTGTGTCGCACAACGACTCCAGAACCCCCGGTTCGCTCATGATCGTGTCGGTGACGATGCACCTCAGCCCGATCGATTCCACGTCGTCGGCCAGTGCGATGTCGGCGGTGTCGATCGCCAACGTGGAGCACACGTCGGCGTAGTACTCGGCGATCCCGACCGCCGACGCGTCGACGCCGAGCTCGGTCAAAAGGCGGGCTGCCGGCCCTTTCAGCGCCCGACCGCCGATGATTGGCGACACCGCAACAACATCAGTCCGGCGTGCGGTCAGAATACGACGGATTCCGGGAACGGCCAGGATCGGGTCGATGCTTACAACCGGGTTCGACGGGGCAATCACGATGCGGCGGGCGGTTCGCAGCGCATCGAGAAGACCGGCGGCCGGTCGCGCCTGGGTCGCTCCCTCGAACCGGATCGAGCGCACCGGTACGTTGTGTTGTCGGGCGACGAAATAGTCCTGAAAGGTGATCTCGGGGTTACCGGCGCTGTCGAGGGTCACCATGGTTCGTTCGGGATCATCGGTGGCCGGTAGCACTCGCAGGTCGAGCTCCCATGCTCGGGCCAGTTCGTCGGTGACTTCGCTGAGGGTCGCACCCTCTGACAGCCGCTGTGTGCGGAAGAGATGAGTGCCGAGGTCGCGATCGCCAAGGCTGAACCAGTCCTGGCCCCCGTAGCGACCCAGCATTTGCATCGCCTGCCAGGTTTCCCTCTCCAGCCCCCAGCCCCGTTCCTCGCTCACTTCTCCGGCCAGGGTGTACAGGATCGTGTCGATGTCGGGCGAGATGTGAAGCCCGTGAAGGTTCATGTCGTCGGCCACGTTGACGATGGCGGTCAGGGGATCAACCCGGCGGTGCAGCCCCCGCAGGAGCCGGGCTGCACCGACACCGCCGCTGATCACCACAACCTCGGATTCGATCACCATGGAAAACTACCGTCGGGAAGGCAGACCTTGCCCGACCGGTTAGGGCTCACATGAGGTACACCCGGCGTGCCGTTTCGCCCCTGAGCCTCCTTTTCGTCTTTCTGGTTCTGGCCGCCGGTTGTTCGGCCGGGTCCTCGTCGAGCGACCCACCAGGGTTGGCCTCGGGCGATCCGGCCGGATCTCCGGCGACTACATTCCGACCCAACGACTCCAGCGCTTCCTTCGACCTCGATGGCGGAGCTACGTCGGGTGATGACGGTGTGGTCACGACCTCATTCGACGATCTGTCCGATCGGGTTGCTTCGCTGGTGCGGGTCTGGGAGACCGATTGGACCCGTTCGACAATCGATCTCGACCAGTTGATCGCCGGTATCCCTCGCCCGGACCCCCGCGATGCGATCCCGCCGATCGACGAGCCGGTCTTCGAAACCTCCAGCGCCGCCGCAGAGTGGCTCGACCCCGACGAGCCGGGCGCGATGGTCGAACTCGGGGGAGAGGCTCGGTTCTATCCGCTGTCGATCCTCACTCGACACGAGATCGTGAACGATCGATTCGGGGGTGTTCCAGTGGCCGTGACCTACTGCCCTCTCTGCAACACCGCAGTGAGCTTCGACCGCCGTATCGACGGCAAGGTCGTTCGGCTCGGCGTTTCCGGCCTGTTGCGTCGCAGCGACATGGTGATGTGGGACGACGAGACCACCAGCCTCTGGCAACAGATCACCGGAGAAGCGATCGTGGGCCGCTATGCGGGAACACGGCTCGAGCTCATCGGCACGCAGATCGTCAGCTTCTCCCAGTTCGCAGACGGCTTTGTCGATGGAGTGAGCCTTTCCCGGGACACCGGTTTCAACACCGGCTATGGCGCCAATCCCTACGTTGGCTATTCCAGTTCGACCCAACCATTCCTTCTCGACGGTGAGCCAGATCCTCGTCTACCCGCTCTCGAGCGGGTGGTCGGAATTGGAGCGGGGGGCAAGGCCTACCCGTTCAGCGACTTGGACGAACAGGTCGTCATCAACGACGACGTCGACGGTCAACCGATCGTGGTGTGGTGGGTGCCCGGCACCCGCGACGCGCTCGATCGTCGGGCGATTGCGGAGAGCAGGGCAGTCGGAACGGCCATCGCCCATGGGAGGGTGCTTGCCGACGGAACCGAACTGAGCTTCGCAGGCGGCGCGGAGGCCGGAACCTTCATCGATGAGCAGACCGGTTCCTCCTGGAACCTGTTCGGACGGGCCACCGCCGGCGAACTCGAGGGTCAACAGCTGCCGGCGGTTGCCCACCGCAACGAGTTCTGGGTCGCCTGGGCTGCGTTCTTCCCCGACAGCCCGGTCTACGGGCTGTAGCACATGTCATCCCCGTCAGCGGGGAGGGTGCTTCTGCTCCCACTCGACCAGCTCCATGTCGGAGTCGACCATCATGGTCACCAGTTCGGGGAACGACGTCTTGCGTTCCCAACCGAGCACCTTTTCGGCCTTCGACGGATCTCCGATCAGCAGGTCGACCTCGGCGGGGCGCATGAAACGCTGGTCCTGCACGACGTGGTCCTTCCAGTCGAGACCGACATGACCGAACGCCAGCTCGCAGAACTCCTGCACGCTATGGGTCTCGTTGGTTGCGATCACGTAATCGTCAGGCTCGTCCTGCTGAAGCATCAGCCACATCGCCTCCACATAGTCGCCGGCGAATCCCCAGTCGCGTTGGGGATCGAGGTCGCCGAGGGGGAGCGTGTCACGAAGGCCGTGCTTGATCTGGGCCACGTGGTGGGTGATCTTGCGGGTGACGAACTCGAGCCCCCGGCGGGGAGACTCGTGGTTGAAGAGGATTCCGCTGGAGGCGTGCATGCCATACGACTCGCGGTAGTTGACGGTGATCCAGTGCCCGTACACCTTGGCGACGCCGTAGGGGCTCCGCGGCCAGAACCTGGTTTCCTCGTTCTGGGGAACCGACTGGACCTTCCCGAACATCTCCGACGAGCTGGCCTGGTAGAAGCGAATATCGGGGTTGATAGTGCGGATGGCGTTGAGCAGGCGGGTGACGCCGATGGCGGTCGTCTGGCCGGTGAGCTCGGGCTGCTGCCAGGAGGTCTGAACGAAGGATTGAGCCGCCAGGTTGTACAGCTCGTCAGGGTTGGAACGCCGGACGAGATCGTTTAGGCTGTTCTCGTCGGCCAGATCACCCTGCAGGATCTCGATGTCGTCTTGAATGTGGGCGATGCGCTCGAAGTTGAGCGTGCTCGATCGACGCACCATTCCGCAGACGTGGTAGTCCTTGTCGAGCAACAGTTCGGCCAGGTAGGAACCGTCCTGGCCGGTTATTCCGGTGATGAGTGCTCGACGTGTCATTGATTCTCCTGTTTGGTGTCCGTGACCTCGTTGATCACGGTTGCTCGGGCATGTGCCAGTACATCGGCAAGTGTGGTGCGAAGGTTGATTTCGGGTTTCCAACCGGTTGCCGCTGCCAGTCGGTCATAGGACCCCCTGTGCACCGCCAGCTCGATCGGCCGGATCAGATCCGGATCTGTCAGTGTACGTATCGGAACATTTGCCTCGTCGATCAACATTTGCAGAACATCTGTCACTTGGGTGTCTTTGCCCGAACAGATGTTGTAGGTCGTGCCGGACGTGCCGTGTTGGGCCAACAACCGGTAGGCCCGCACGACGTCGCGGACATCGAGGAAGTCACGCCGCGGGCTCAAGTCGCCGTGGGTCACGGTTCCTCCGCCATCTCGTTCGCACTGTGCGACTTTGAGAGCGAAGGCGGCAGCAGCAAACTTCGGGGTCTGACCCGGTCCGAGGTGATTGAACGGTCGGGCGATCACGGTGTCCACGCCGAACCCCCGGTTGAACTGCCGGGCGATCGCCTCGGCAGCTTCCTTCGACGCTCCATAGGGCGAGCGGGGTTTGACCGGCGAATCCTCGGTGAGGGGGAGCTCGGTCGGGGTGACGGTGCCATAGATGTCGGCGCTCGACACCAGGATCACCCGGACCCCCTGGATCGGGCGGGCCCCTAGGAGCACGTTCATCGTGCCCTCAGCGTTCACCCGAAAGGCGGCGTGCGGGTTGTCCCAGGAACCGCCGACGTCGGCCCAGCCGGCAAGGTGGTAGACGACGTCGGGTCGGACCGACTCGAATAGCGAATGCCAGCCCTGCGGATCGAGCAAATCGGGCCCGCTGGTGGAGTCGACGCCGTGCACCTCGTCCCCCTGGGAACCGAGGTGTTCCACCAGATAGGGGCCTACGAAGCCTGAAGCTCCGGTAACAATTGCTCTCACGGGCTCTGACACTAACCGCACCAACGTGGAGTACCCTTGTGCTGTTGTGACCGAGGGTGATGACAACGCGGATCATACCGATCCCTTCGCGCTGGAATGGCCCCCGGATGAGGGTGGAATCTTCGGTTCTGCCGACGATGAGTTCGATTCGGTCGCGACCATTGACGGCGAGCCTGAACCGGGATTGTTCGACGCCGGCTTCTCGGCTGACCCTCCACAGGTCCACGCCATCGTCGTCGCCGAACACGCCGGCGCGACGCTCACCGAGGTTCTGCTGTCACTGGCCGACCAGAGCTATGAGCCATTGGTGGTCACGGTGCTCAACGCCACCGGCGACGATCTCCTCGCCGCCGACCATCGTCGTGAGCTCCCGGCCGCTCGATGGGTCGAGATGCCTCGCGAAAGTGGATTTGCGGCGCTGGCCAATTGGGGACTGGACAACGTCGATGAGGCCGAATCCCCGTTCCTGCTGATCCTTGACGACAGCACCGCCTTGAGCCCTCCGGCGGTGACGTATCTGGTCGAGGAGATGTACCGCTCCAATGCGGGGATTGTCGGTCCCAAGCTGGTCGCTTGGAACGACCCGTCGAAGCTCCTGGCTGTCGGCTACGGCGCCGATCGGCGAGGTCGACGAATCGATCTGATAGAGCCCGACGAGTTCGATCAGGACCAATACAGCGCCGTCGCCGACGTCTTTGTGATTCCCAGCGGGGCCCAGCTGATCCGCACCGACTTGTTCAAGCATCTCGGTGGATTCGATCCGGTGATGAACGGCGAGAACGAAGACCTGGACCTGTGCTGGAGGGCTCACACCGTCGCGGCACGAGTGATCGTGGTCCCACAGGCCACGGCGCGCATTTTCGATCCCATTCCGTCACGCGCGCTGCAGCTCGACCGCTATCGACAGAGAGCTCGGCACCGGCTGCGGACCCTGGCGGTGACCACCTCGCGGTGGGGGTTCCTGAGAGCGATGGTCTCTGCGGTGGTGGCGCTGGTTTTTGGAGCTATCGGAAACCTCGTTCGGCTGCGGCCTGGATATGCCCGGGCCGGGCTTGGTGCGATCCCGTGGAACCTCGGCCGCTGGCGAGGCATGCGGGTTCGGCGAAAGGAGCTTCGAGCGATTCGCCAGGTTGGTGACAGCGAGATTCACGCCCTGCAGACCCGGGTTGGTCCTTCGGTCGGGAGCTTGGTTGAGCAGTCGTTGCGGCCGACGGCTCGGCTTGCCGAATGGACCCGTTCGTTTCGGCAGAGTCTGGTCGATGAGCGACAGCGGGTCGGGTCGACCGTCGCTGCCTTCCTCGGGCTGGCCGTGCTCACAATCGTTTTGGGAACATGGGGTCTCGTCGGCGATGCACCGGTCGTGGTAGGGCAGAACCCGATACTTCCCGATGGGGGCGACCTGTTGGCTCAGTGGTGGAGCGGCTATCGCATGAGCGGTCTGGGCTCGATCGCAACCAGCCCGCTGTCATTCCCGATCCTGGGGATGCTCGCCCTGCTCTTTTCGTGGTCGCCCGCCACCCTCCATACGGTCCTTCTCGTCGGTCCGCTGGTGCTGGGCGCGGTGGGCACCTTTCGCCTTGTTCGACCCCTTGGTGGGCCCCGAGCAGCCGCAGTGGCCACGGCGGTCACTGTCGCCAATCCGCTCACCGCCGGAGCGTTCGCCGCAGCCCGCTGGGAGACGCTTGTGCTGTGGGCGCTCGCCCCCTTCATTCTGATCTCTGCCGCCCGCCTGGCCGATCTCGACCCCTGGCGTCGGGTCGAGCGTCCGCTGCCCACCCGAGCCGTGCGGTTCGGGGCTCTGACCGCCGTCGTTTCGTCGTTGGCGCCTGCCGCCGTCGTGGTCTCGTTGCTGGCCGCCCTGTCCGTAGCGATCTTCGGTTTTGCCAGCGGACGGTTGTTCCGGGCCGTGCACGGACTGGTCGGATTGATAGCGGCAGTGGCTGTCCCCGCCGCACTGAACTTGCGGTTCACCCTCGACCTGATCGCCGGCCGCCGGTGGGAATGGCTTGTCGGCGGGCGCTCACCGGAAGAATCGATCGAGAACTTCACCGACATCGTGTTGTTCGCCCCCGGCCGGTCGAATGGTTCGGTGTTGATGTGGGGGTTGCTGGCTGCTGCCAGCCTCGGTTTGTTGTTCGGTCGCAAGAGCCGGTTCGAGGCTGCGGTGTTCGGCTGGATCTCAGCCGCCGTCGGGTTCGCGATGGCGTGGATCTCGTCGTCGGGTTCTGACTCGTTGCCCGGAGCCGATGCGCTACTCACCTTGGCGGCCGCCGGAATGGCGCTCGCGGTCGGTGCATCGGTCCGATCGGTGCAGGTGGACCTCAAGCGGTACGGCTATGGCTGGCGCCAGTTCGCAGCCGTCGCAGCAGCCCTCGGGGCCGCCGCCGTCCTGCTGGTCGGTTTCGGCAAAGCCCTCGACGGGCGACACTCCCACCCCGAGGTTGGCTATGCCGAAATCACGTCATTGCTGGGATCTGAGTCCGCCGATGGACGGATCTTGTGGTTGGGTGATCCCCGAGTGCTGCCCGCCGACACCTCCGTCAGCGGCCAGAGCGGGATCACGTTCGCGATCACCGACGGAGGACAGGCCACGATCGCCGATCGTTACCTGCCTCGCCAGGCGCCGATCGACAACGAGGTCGGTGCCATGCTCGATGTTGCGATCGCCGGCGACACAGTGCGGTTGGGACGATTGCTGGCTCCCTTCGGAATCGACTACTTGATCTTTCAACCCCAGCTCGCACCGGCGCCATACGAGGGCCCGAGCTTCCCGATCGACCCCGCTCTGGCGAGTGCTCTCGACGATCAGCTCGACCTCCGCCGCCAACCGGGCACCCTCAACCTGCTGGTGTTCCGCAACGAGGCGTCTCGCGGTCAGGCTGTCGCCCTCGACCCGACCTTCGATCAGGACATCGAAACCGTGGTCGAACTGCTCGACACCGACCTGACCGCAGCGCAGCCTCTGGTTCCGCAGTCTCGGTCGGCGACCCATCTCGAGTTCGGCGCTGAGCCGTCGCTTGCCACGGGCACACCGGTGTTGGTGAGTCAGCCCACCGACGGGTGGCAGCCGACCGGGGGAGCGGGGGAGCTGTCCGAGACGATCGGGGGTCTCTCGCTGCTTCGAGTCGACGATCCCGGTCTGCCATTCGGGGTCCGCTACACGCCTACGGGTGCGTGGTGGGCCTGGGGAACGGCGCAACTGCTACTGCTGTTCGGCGCGATCGTCGCAGCGAGCCGCCGAACCGCCGATGTCGAACCAACGGACGACGACGAGGCGATTCTCGATCTGCGCTCCGACCGACAGATCGCCCGGCAGCTAGAGCGCGAAGTGTTCGATCGCGAGCCGGTCGGTGATGCGTTGTGAGAGCGGTCCAGCGGTGGCCGCTCGTCGGGGCCTTCACCGCCTTGCTGGTCGGGAGTTTGCTCCTCGACCGCGTGCCGAGCTCACTACCGCCTCAGCTGCAGCAGGTGGAGGCGGGGGCGACACGGGCGGCGATCGAGTCTCCGGCCTCGCTCACCACGTCGTGGTATTGCGCCATCGGGTCCAGCGAGCGAGGCGGATACGGATCCCACACGATCAACGTGTCGAATGTGGCAGATGAAGCGGCCACCGCCACAGTCTCGGTGATCACCGACCATGGACCGGGGCCCAAGATCCGCCTTGAAGTCGGCCCCTATGCCACCGAATCGTTGGATCTCAGCACGGTCGATTCGTCGGTCAACGCCGCCGCCGTGATCGAAGTCGTCGGTGGTAACGGTGTGGTCGGGCACGACATCGAGACCCTGTACGGAACGACGTCTGGCCCGTGCGCCACCACGGTGAACGGCACGTGGTACTTCGCCAGCGGAAGCACCAGACGCGATTCCGACCAGTACGTGGCCCTGCTCAACCCGTTCGGCGAAGACGTTGTTCTCGACGTGACGTTCAGGACGGCGACCAGGGAACGCCGACCCGAGGACCTCTCATCGCTCGTCGTTCCGGGCCGGACTGTACGGGTGTTCAACGTGGCCGACTACGTCTCGATCGAACCGGTGGTGGCGACGACGGTGACCGCGTTGCAGGGCCGGGTCGTTGCCGAGCAACTGCAGGTTGCCAACGGTGAACTCGGCCCCGAAGGGGCAGCGGTGGTCCTCGGAACGCCAGCTCCGTCGCTCACGTGGGCGCTACCCGCCGGCCGGGTGAGCACAGGCTCAGACCACCAGCTTGTGATCCACAATCCAGGTCTCGAACAGGCCGAGCTCGAGCTGTTCTTCGATCTCTCTTCGACCGATCGGCGAGCGTCATACGGGTTGAACCCGATCGATCTGTCGGTTCAGCCCGGTCGATTCGAGTCCCTCGACGTGGCCGATTTGATCGGCGCGCTCGAGATCCCGCTGCCCCTCGAATTCGGACTGAGGATCGAGAGCGCCAACGACGTGCCGGTTGTGGTGTCACGCTCTCAGCTCCATCCCCTGGTCGACAACACACTGGTAGGAGCCGAAGACAGCGGCGCCACCGTCGAGGTGGCGGGCGACGCAGCCGCAGCGAGCGGGGGTGAGGACGCCGACGACGCAGTGGTCACGATCGATCCGTCGACGATCGAGCGGCGTGACCCGCTCGGCGGAAACCTCGTGCGTCAATCGACCGAAGACCTCGACGACGTGTCAGTCGACGATCTCGTTCCCGACCTGGCGGCAGCCGTGCTCGACGACCTCGCCCAACCGACGGCCATATCCGGCCTCGCCGTGAGCAACGGAAGCTCGGCTCCAAGCCACTCGTGGGTGGTGCCGTTCACCCGCTTCGAACCCGATGGAGGCACGGTGGTGGCCATCACCGCAACCGAGGGTGATGCCCTGGTCGAACTGCGGGGCATGGTCGACGGCCGTTTGCTCGAGCCGGAACGGGTTGCGATCGCCGAGCAGACCCGTCGGGTGGTGCCGTTAGTGCTGCCGGTGCTCCGCACCGCTTTGCTCGTAACGAGCGATTCTCCTATCTCGGTGGAGGTACAAACCGTCACCGATGGTGCTCTCACCGTGGCTGGTGCGGTTCCGGTCCTCACTCCCTGATGTTGCTCCGCATCGGTCTGTTGGTGGCTCTCACGGTCGTCGCCGTTCTGGTGGCCATGATCCTGCAGCGGCGCCGACCGGAGCCTCCTTCGTCACCCAGCTATCGGGCCATCGCCGAGATCGACCGCAGCGAGTTTGCCCACCCGGATGAACCCTTGCTCGTCGTCATGTTCGGCTCCACCACCTGCCACACCTGCCCGCTGGTGTGGGACGTCATCGAGTCGCTCGACGTGCCGGCCGAACGAGTCGATGTAGAGGACGACCCACAGCGCCATCAGCGTTACCGAATCGATGGTGTGCCCACAACAATTGTGGCCGAAAGTACCGGCGTCGTGCGCACGACGTTCTTTGGTCCGCTGAGCCGAGCCCAGCTCGAGGAGACCCTCGGGGGACCGTAAGCCGGCGCCGGCGACGGCTAGCCGTTTTCGGTTGCGTCCTGCACCATGGCGCCGCTGAGTTCCTCGCCGCCGTTGGTAGTGCTCCCGCCGACCTCATCGACGGTCTCGGGCTCGATCGACGCCGCCGACGGATTTTCCTCAGCCAGAGCGATGAGACGGTCGACTTCGTCTCCCGACACCGTCTCGTGCTCGAGCAGACTGCGAGCGATCAGATTGAGCGCTCCACGCTTGGTGTTGAGCAGCTCGGCACAGCGCGCTTCCATTTCCATGAGAATGCGCCGTGTTTCGGTGTCGATCAGTTCGGAGGTGCGTTCGGAATATTCCTTGGAGGTCATACCACCATCGCCGAGGAACACCGGACCGTTGTCGCCGAGACTCATCGGGCCGATGGCGTCGCTCATACCCCACTCGGTCACCATTCGACGGGCCATCTGGGTGGCCTGGCGCAGGTCGTCGGAGGCTCCACTGGAGACTTCGCCGAACACGATCCGTTCGGCGTTGCGGCCACCGAGGGCCATGACGATGCGGTCTTCGGCCTCCTGCTGTTCGAGTTTGTGACGGTCGCCTTCGGGCAGGGTCATCGTGACGCCCAGCGCCATGCCGGTGGGGATGATCGTGACCTTGTGAACCGGGTCGTGGCTGGGCAGGGCGGCAGCGCACAGGGCGTGGCCCGCCTCGTGATATGCGGTCCGCTCGAGCTCTTCTCGACTGCGCACCATCGACTCCCGCTCGATACCGATCAGGACACGGTCGCGGGCCTGGTCGAAACTGGTCGAGGTGATGGTTGCCTGGCCGTGACGTACGGCGAACAACGCTGCCTCGTTGACGAGATTTGCCAGGTCGGCACCCGACATGCCAGGGGTTCCTCGGGCGATGACATCGATGTCGACGTCGGGGCCCATCTTCTTGTGCTTGGTGTGGACCGCCAGGATCTCCTTGCGATCATCCAACTCCGGCAGAGGCACGACCACCTGGCGGTCGAATCGGCCGGGTCGGAGAAGGGCGGGGTCAAGGATGTCGGGTCGGTTGGTGGCCGCCATCATCACGATGCCTTCGGTCGCTTCGAAACCGTCCATCTCGGCAAGCATCTGATTGAGGGTCTGCTCACGTTCGTCGTGTCCACCACCGAGGCCGGCGCCGCGCTTTCGGCCGATCGAATCGATCTCGTCGATGAAGATGATGGCCCGACCCATCTTCCGGGCCTCGGCAAAGAGATCTCGCACCCGGCTGGCGCCCACACCGACGAACATCTCCATGAAGTCGGAGCCGGTGACGCTCATGAACGGCACCCCGGCCTCGCCAGCTACCGCTCGGGCGATCAGCGTCTTGCCGGTCCCGGGAGGGCCGACCAGGAGAACGCCTTTGGGGATGCGAGCCCCGATCTCTCCGAATTTGGCCGGATGCTTCAGGAAGTCGACGACCTCGGTGATTTCACGCTTCACGCCGGCGTACCCGGCGACGTCGGCAAAGGTGGTGCCGGGACGTTCGGTGGTGTAGGTCTTGGCCTTGGACCGACCCACGGACATGATGCCGCCCATCTGGCTCTGCTGACGCCGGCTCAGCCACCAGAAGAACAGGATGATGAGGCCCAACGGCAGGAACAGCGGAAGGATGGTGTTGGTGAACACGTTCCCGGTGTTGGTGTTGGGGCTGATCTTGATGCCGCTGTTGATCAGTTTCTCTTGGGTGCTGTCGGGGATTTCGCGCAGGCTGAACGTACGGAAGGTCTCCGGCGGTTCGCTGTTGGTGATCACTTCGATTTCGAAGGTTGCGTTGTTGTACTTGATCTCGGCGACCTCGCCGGCATCAACCTTGTTCAGGAATTCGTCGTAGGAGATCTCGTTGCTCGTGGTGGCGGCGCCGCCGCTGATCGCGACGACAAGGAGCGTGATGACAACAGCGCTGACCAGCAGGATCGCCCACCGGGGCATGCCGCCTTCGCCCTTGGCGCCGGGCAGGCGGGGGTTGCGGCCGTTTTGTGGGGGAGGAAGATTCGGGCCTTTGTCAGACATGTCTCCAGCTTAGGGGTTGAGGTTTGATTGAAGAGGGTCGGGTGAAGGGCGATCGACGTGTGTCACAGATACCGTCGGCGCATGCGGTCTCAGACTGAGGGACTCCGAGACCCGAGCGTTCCATGGACACCCTGGAATGCGCTCGCGCTGTGGGTGGCTGCGTTTTTCGGGTCTGCGGTCTGGGTCACCATTCTGTTGTCCTTAGATAGCACCAACGATCAGCTGCCTCGTTCTGTTCCCTGGTTGTTCACCGGTCAGCTCGTGCTGTGGTTGGCCTACGGCGTCGGACCGCTGATTTTGGCCCGCCAGCACGCACGTTCCTACGCCCAGGCGTTCGCCCTCGAGTATTCGTCTCGAGCGGTGGCGCTCTGGGCTTTTGTCGGCGTGGTGGTGCAGCTCGTCGTGATCCCGCTGGTCTACATTCCGCTCAGCAGCATGATCGATGCGGAGGAGGTCGGCGACGCGGCTGAAGAACTGATCGAAACGGCGGCGACACCGGTCGATATCGGTCTGCTTTTCCTGATGATCGTGATCATCGCGCCGATCGTGGAAGAGCTGTTCTTTCGGGGCACGGTGTTGCCGGCGATCATGGACCGGCTCGGGGTGTGGCCCGCCATCGTCATCAGTTCGGTGTGGTTTGCTGCCAGCCACCTGCAGGCGATCCAGTTCCCGGGGTTGCTGGTGGTCGGCCTCGTCCTCGCCTATTGCCGGATCAGGACGCGAAGCCTCGTGCCCGCCATCGCGCTGCACATGGCGTTCAACGGTGTCACTTTCGGCGTGCTCGTCAGCCAGCTCGAGCTGGCTTAGGGAGCGGGTGTGGTCTAGACCCCGGCGCGGCGGCGACGCCCGGCGTGGGTGCCTACATGGTCCAGGGCGGCTTCGAGGTTGATGTCTTCGCCTGCCAACTCCCAGGTACGGGTGTCGCAGGTCTGGCACGAGCACATGATCAAGTCATGTCCGTCCACGTTGATTTTCAGAGTGACCAGTTCCGAGGTGCAGACCGGGCAAGGTTGAGCAGTGGGAAGTGCCATTTCGAGATAATCCTCCGTAAGTCGCCTGAGCGCTCTCCGGTCGCCACCCGGGGCCGGTTCATGAGCGAAACGGTGCGAATTGAGTCAGCTGGCCCAACACGATCGTGCCTTCGGTGGGTCAACTGACCCGGAAGCGGCCGTCAGTGACACGGTTCGTGGCATCGAAACTGCCAGACTTGGATGGTTGTGCTGACCCTTCCCAAAGAACAGCCCGCAGACGTCGCGCCGGAACCCACCCCGCCCGAGCGGACCCGCCCGACATCCCTGCGGACCCTGTTGTCGCGCTTCGGGTCGTGGGTCAGCCTGGCCGTCGCCTTTGGCTGCGCCGTCTTCGTATTGTTCCAACTCCGCCCCGACCTGGTGCTCACCGACACGACACCATCGGGCGGAGATATGGGCGCCCACGTCTGGGGTCCGGCCTACATGCGGGATCATCTGCTGACCCAGGGTCGTCTGACCGGATGGACCCCCGACTGGTACGCCGGGTTTCCCGCCTACCACTACTACATGATCGGTCCCCCGCTGGCGATCATCGGCCTTAACGCCGGCTTCAACCCGCTGTTCGGGGTACCGGCGGCGTTGATCATCCTCGGCGCTGCCTGGTTCGTGGCCGGCCACGAACGGGTGCGCAACTCCGGCGTGGCCAATGGCGTTCGCTGGATCGGTGTCCTCGGTGCTGTCTCAGCGGTGTTCGTGCCATATGGGATCGCCTTCAAGCTGGTTTCTGTGGCAGGCCTTATCGCGATGCCAATCGCCGGCTGGGCGATGGCTCGGCTGGCGAAGGCGATCGAACCGATTCCGGCCTTGGTGGCGATCGGCGTCACCGTGTTCCTGTTCGACACGAACTTCAACATCTACGGGGGCAACATCGCTTCCACACTGGCAGGAGAGTTCGCCTTCTCCATCAGTCTGTCGCTCGCCCTTCTTTCGATCGGGTGGTTGTTCCGGGCCCTGGACACCGGTCGGTGGAGGGCGAGTGCAGCTGTGCTCCTGGCTCTGGTGGCGCTGACCCACATCATCCCGCTCCTGTTCGTGATGTTCGCGGCTGTGCTACTGCTGGTGTTCACCGCCGAAGCCCCCCGCTGGTGGATTCTGGTCGCCGGCCTCGCCGCCGCCCTGGTCCCGGTCGGGTTGAACGAGGACCTCGGTCGGGCCCCTCAGCTGGCCGCCCTTGTCACGTTGCCCGTGATCGTGCTGGCGCTGGCCGCGGTGTCTCCCGAGATCGTCGATCGCATCAAGCTTCTCGCCATCATCGGCCCGGTCGGCGCCTTGATCTCTGCCATCTGGTTGCTCCCGTTCTACATGCGCCGAGACTTCTTCAACGACATGGGCTGGGAGCGACTCGACGACTACATCCCAGACCTCCTCAACACCCCGATGAAGATCGCGCTCCCGATCGCTGCTGTAGGTGCGTTGCTCGCCTTCGCATTCCGGGACCGGATCGGGATGCTGTTCTCGATCCTCGCCGTCGCCAGCGCGCTGGGCGTCGCCAACCTGCCCGATGGCAAGCTGTGGAATGCCCGCATCCTGCCGTTCTACTACCTGTCGGTCTACCTCGCGGCAGCGGTCGGAATCGCACTGCTGGCCCGGGTCGTCGGCACTGCGGTGTCGGAGCGACTGAACGCTCCCGACCCTCTGGTCACCTACGGGTTCACCTCGCTCGCGCTCGCCGGGTCATTGCTCGGTGTGACCTTCACCCTCCAAGCATTCCCCGAACGTTTCGAAGGCGTCAGCGACGACGGCAGCTACACGTTCCTGGGTATAGAGGGCGGAGAGAAGAGCTTCATCCCGAGCTGGGTGCAGTGGAACTACAGCGGCTACGAGCAGAAGTCGAGCTACGCCGAATATGCCCTTGTCGTCGATGCGATGGCCGAAGTCGGCGAAACCAACGGTTGCGGTCGCGCGATGTGGGAGTACAGCGCAGAACTCGATCGCTACGGCACACCGATGGCGCTGATGCTGCTCCCGCACTGGACCGACGGCTGCATCGGCTCGATGGAGGGCCTCTACTTCGAATCGTCGTCGTCGACTCCTTTCCACTTCCTGAACCAGAGCACGCTGTCGGTTGCACCGTCGCGGGCACAACGCGACCTGCCGTATCAGAACTTCAACATCGACCGTGGTGTTGCCCAGCTCCAGACGGTCGGCGTGCGCTACTACATGGCCCAGTCCGATGAAGCGATCGCCGCGTCGGAAAG
>CAJHZE010000229.1_pt1 | contig 19940 bp, 17 predicted proteins | sample 9198921 | NCBI WGS metagenome assembly CAJHZE01 (sample SAMEA7708380, study PRJEB35096) | sediment metagenome | biome: marine neritic benthic zone biome [ENVO:01000025]; feature: sediment [ENVO:00002007]; material: shallow marine sediment [ENVO:03000034] sea grass bed [ENVO_01000059] ... | reverse complement strand
CGGTGGTGCTGCCCGACTAGCTATCCGAAATCGTCTTCCTCACGGTGAGCACCGCGACCCCGGAGCTGCCCGCCGCGCACACTGTGGTGTACCGCAGCTGACGCCCCGAGCGCGGGGTGTGGTAAGACACTGGTGCATGGGCGACCTCGCCGACCAACTCGCAGATGAGGCTGTTGCGCTCGTGCAAAAGTGGTTGGCACGAGCCCGGGAGCTCGAGACCCGAAACGATCGCAAGACGAACGACCAATTGGAATCGATCGTCACCGACGACGAGGGCGTCCGGTTCGTGATGCGGTTCGTGGATCGGGTGATCCGTCCCGACAGCCACGAGGTGGCAGCCCATCAACTCCGCTCGGTCGTGGAAGAGCATCCACTTCCTGCCTTCCTCAACCCGATCGACCGTGTGCTCCTTCGGGCCGGAGCCCGACTCGGCCCCGAGCTGCCGGCCGTTGTCATGCCCCTGGCTCGACGGAGAATGCGGGCGATCGTCGGGCACCTGGTCGCCCCGGCAGAACCCGCTCGACTGCATCGCCATCTCAAACGGCTGCGCACCAGCGGGTACGCCACGAACGTGAACCTGCTGGGCGAGGCTGTGCTGGGCGAACGGGAAGCCAATCGACGCCTCGAGGAACTCCTGTCGGTCATCGAACAACCCGAGGTCGACTACGTGTCGGTGAAGATCTCGGCGGTCGCCAGTCAGCTCAACCACTTCGCCTTCGATGACTCCCTCGATCGTGTGACTCAACGGCTACGACGCCTGATCGACAACGCGGCCAACGCCTCACCGCCGACCTTTGTGAACCTCGACATGGAGGAGTACCACGACCTCCACCTCACGATGCGAGCCTTCATGGCCGTGCTCGGCGAGCCGTCCCACGAGCACATGGATGCCGGGATCGTGTTGCAGGCCTATCTGCCCGACGCCTGGCCCGCCCTGCAAGAGCTCACCGAATGGGCCAACGAGCGACATCGACGAGGTGGGGGAGAGGTAAAGGTTCGGCTGGTGAAGGGCGCCAACCTTGCGATGGAGCATGTGGATGCCGCAGTCCACGGCTGGGAACAGGCACCCTACGAATCGAAGATCGAGACCGACGCCAACTACAAGCGCTGCCTCGACTGGCTCCTGCAACCCGAGCGCATGACCGGCGTGCGGCTCGGCCTGGCCAGCCACAATCTGTTCGATGTGGCCTGGGCCCATCTCCTCGCCGATGCCCGGGGCGTCGCCGATCGGGTCCAGTACGAGGTGTTGCAGGGTATGGCGCCAGCCCAATCGGCCGCCGTGCGTGAAACCACCGGTGACGATCCGGCCATGCTGCTCTACACCCCGGCGGTGCGGACCGACGACTTCGACGTTGCCATCAGCTACCTGTTCCGACGCCTTGAAGAGAACGCCTCCGACGACAACTTCTTGCGTCATCTGTTCGACCTCGAACCGGGATCGGCGTCGTTCGAAGGGCAGGAAGCAATCTTCAGGCGCTCGGTCGCCGATCGGCACCGTGCCGGCGATCGACCTCGCCGGACGCAGAATCGATTCTCGACGCCCCGCCGAGCCTATGAACCCGGCCAGCCGTTTCGGAACGAGCCCGATACCGACCCGATTCTCGAACCCAACCGGCACTGGATTTCGACGGTGTTGACCAAGGTGCCGACTCCGGTGAGCAAGCCGCTCGCCACCGCGGTCGAGGAGGTTGATGCGCTGCTGACCCAGGTCCGGTTCGCCCAGCCGGCCTGGGGCCGGACGACCTTGACCGAGCGGCAGCAGACGCTTCACCGGATCGGCGACGAGCTTGCGCTGCGGCGCGGTGATCTCATCAGCGCAATGATCCATGAGGCGAACAAGACCTTTGCCGAGGCCGATGTCGAAGTGTCTGAGGCGGTCGACTTCGCCCGCTGGTACGGCGATCGAGCGACCGAGCTCGACGACCACCCCAATCTTCGCTTCGAACCCCTCGGCGTCGTAGCCGTCGTTCCTCCGTGGAACTTCCCGGTGGCGATTCCCGCGGGAGGGGTGCTGGCATCCCTGGCGGCCGGCAACACCGTGATCCTCAAACCGGCCCCCGAGACCCCCCGCTGTGCTGAGATCGTGGCCGAAACGTGCTGGGCGGCGGGAGTGCCAACCGATGTCGTGGCCTACCTGCGAACGCCCGATAACGACGTCGGCCGAAGGCTGGTGGTCGAAGCCGACGCCGTGGTCCTCACCGGGTCGACCGACACCGCCGATCTGTTCCGGTCGTGGAAGCCGGACCTACGGCTCTTCGCCGAAACCAGTGGCAAGAACGCCATGATCATCACACCCCATGCCGATATCGATCTGGCGGTGGCCGACCTCGTGCGATCGGCGTTCGGTCACAGCGGCCAGAAGTGTTCAGCTGCCAGCCTCGCCGTGCTGGTCGGCGATGTCTACGAGTCACCCCGGTTCCGTCGCCAGCTCATCGATGCGGTCAACAGCATCGAGGTCGGACCTTCCACCGCGATCTCGACCACCATGGGCCCCTTGATTGCCGAGACCCCGAATGAGCGCCTGGCCAGGGGGTTCAGCTCGCTCGACGAGGGTGAATCGTGGCTGGTGGAGCCGCGAGAGTTGCAGCCCGGGTTGTGGTCGCCCGGAGTGCGCGATGGCGTTGCTCCCGGCTCGTGGTTCGCCACCAACGAGTGTTTCGGACCGGTTCTGGGGCTCGTACCGGCGACTGATCTCGACGACGCGCCCGAGATCCTGAACTCGAGCAAGTTTGGTCTGACCGGCGGGATCCACAGCCTCGATCCGGAGGAGGTGAACCGATGGACCGAACGGGTGGAGGTGGGCAACGGGTACGTCAACCGGCACATCACCGGCGCCATCGTGCAGCGTCAGCCCTTCGGTGGGTGGAAGCGGTCGAGTGTCGGCCCCGGGGCCAAGGCCGGTGGCGTCAATTACGTAGCCCAGCTCGGTCGGTGGATCGTGGAGACCGATGATGGAACCGACGATTTCGTCGACGCGTGGCGAACTCACTTCTCGGTCGAACACGACGAAACCGGTCTGTTCTGTGAGTCGAACACCTTCCGCTACCGGCCGCTCGCCGCGGTGGCGTTGAGAATCGGGGCGACCGCCCGGCCCGTCGACATCGAACGGGTCCGGGCCGCAGCCCGTGTCGCCGGCGTGCGATTGGTGGAGTCGCACCACGGGTCCGAATCGCAGGAACAGTTTGCTGCCCGCCTGGGTTCGCTCGGCGTCGAGCGGGTTCGGGTTGTTGGGGAGGCGCCGTCCGATGAGATGCGCACAGAAGCGAACCGAGCGGGCGTTCACCTGGCATGTGGTCCGGTGACCGGGGTCGGTCGGATCGAGTTACAGAACTACGTTCGCGAACAGTCGATCAGCCGGACTCTTCACCGGTTCGGGAATCTTGTGCAGGTCTGATCGTCGACTGTGCCGACCGTGCCGACCGGGTTAGAGCGGGTAGATCACTCCGGTCATCGACTCGGACACTTCCCACAAACGTCGTTGGGTCTCGGTGTCGTGGGAGGCGCTGTTCGACTTCACGATCACAGGGTGGCCCTTGAACTCCATGAAGCCATCGGGACCGTAGTACTGGCCGCCGGTGGCGGCGGGATCGGTGGCGGCGCGAAGGGTCGACAGCGCACCCATCGCCGAGGATTGCACCATCCGCTGGAACAGCGGCCGCACGCGGTCCGCTCCCGGGATGTGACGGGCAAGTTCTGAGTCGGAGCCGCCCGGATGGGCGGCAAGAGCGATGGCCTTGGAACCGGCGGCCTCGAGACGTCTCTGAAGCTCGTAGGTGAACAACAGGTTGGCCAGCTTGGACCGGCCGTAGGCGGCGATCCGGTTGTACTTCTTCTCGGCGTTGAGGTCGTCGAAGTCGATCCGGGACAGAATCCGATGCCCGACGCTGCTGACTGTCACGATCCGGGATCCCTCGACCCCGGCGAGTCGATCGATCAGCTGACCGGTGAAGGCGTAGTGGCCGAGGTGATTGGTGCCGAGTTGCATCTCGAACCCATCAGCGGTCGACTGCTTCGGCGTATACATGACGCCGGCGTTGTTGATGAGCAGATCGATGCTGTCGTAGGTGCCGCTCAGTTCGGCCGCGGCCCCAGCGATCGACTCGAGGGAAGCCAGGTCGAGCTGCTGAAGCTCGAGGTCGGCATCGGGCTGTTCGGTCTTGATGTCGTCGACCGCGGCTGCGCCCTTGTCGAGGTTTCGAACCGCCAAGACGACCTTGGCGCCCCTTCTGGCCAGCTCCCGCGCCGTTTCCAGGCCCAGGCCCGAGTTGGCTCCGGTCACCACCGCGAGGCGGCCGTTTTGGTCGGGGATGTTGGCTGATGTCCATTTGGTGTCGTTGCTCACTGCGTCTATTCCTCGTGTGTCGACAGTCTGTGGTGCAAACCTACTCAGCGACCTCGGCGGCCCCTCCCCGGGCCGCGGTGGTGCGAAGGGTTCACAGCTGCGAAACTTACGGGATGTCGGGCGAAGGCGAATCGAAACAGCGTGCCAGCCGTCCTGTGGTGACAAACATCATCGGAAGGCCACAGTACGGAACGACCGGCTTGGCGACCGACCCTGCAGCATCGATCTTGGCCTACACGGTGAATCAGCAGCTGCGAAACGACATCGCTGTCACCCGGGCCGGCAACGATCCGCTCCATGTTGTCACCGCCGAATGGCACCGGGTGCTGAGCGTGCATACGGCTGATTTCCCACCGGTCGGGGGACCGATCTTGCCGCCGGCGAGTCCGCTCCCCGAGTTCGATGAGCTGGTGGAGGAAGACCTCGCCCGCCGAGGTGTCGCCTCGGGCCGATTGCGGGGTGTGAAGGACGAGGAGCGCAAGATCTCCGAAACTGCGGCTTCGGTGAAGCTCGACACCATGCGGGTGGACGCCGAGTACGCCGCGCTCTCCCAGCGGTCGATGCTCGAAGATGTGTGGCAGCGGTTGCTCGACAACGAACCCGACGTCGTGGCCGGAGTTCTGGCGATCGCCTTCCGGGGCAACGAACTGGCGGCCCGACCTTTGGAGGTGGCTGGTGAGTGCGTGGTGCTCGAACTGATCGCCCCGTCGCTCGATCGAGCGATTCCCAAGAAGAGGCCGGGCACCAACCGCAAAGGCGCACCAAGCGTGGTTCGAGCGTCGGGCGCCGATCGTCGTGATGCGTATCGTCAGTACGTGTTGGGCGCAGGCCTACTTTCCGCTCGTGAGGTTGTGGCCGTTGCGCCTGGCATTCGGTTTGTCGATGTGTCTGTGCTCACGCTGGAGTCGAAGGCTCAAGCGGTCGCCGGCGGATCCCCGAAGGGGCTGGCTCGATTCTTCGTCACTCGCGCGGGGCTGGCCAATGCCAACCTGTCGCTGCCGGCCGATGAAGTGGTTTTGTCGTGCGCTCACGCCAGCAGAATCTCACTCGGTCGCCGGGGTGGGCTACGGCAGATCGGGCTCGAATACGACAAGCAGGACAAGAAGGCGATCGCCGCGTTGCTCGATCCCGACGCAGGCGAGCAGACCGTGCGAGATCGAGCGATCCGCCTGGCGGCCGAAACCCTTTCCAAGTCGGGCGAGATCGGTGCCAACCAGCTGAAACGACTGGGTGAGAGCGGCGCCGCCGCCGTCGAAAAGCTTCGCGATCGAGCAGAACCCGACGGCGAACACAATTGACCGTTCTCGATAGGTTGCAACACCGTTCGGCGTGACTACGGACGCCTCGTACGCTTGATTCATGTCGAAGCGGAAGTGGATCGTTGCCGTAATAGCTGGTGCGGTCGCGGTGATGGCGGTCAGGGCACGGCAGCTGTTGGCTCGTTGGGCGTCGAATCCTGATCCGGTCGGCGGTCAGGCGATCAGGTTTCCTGAAGGTCGTCACCGAACGGTGATCCTTCCCGACGGTGCGGAGATCGCCACCGTGACCGCCGGTGAGGGTCCGACAATAGTCTGCGTACATGGGTTGACCGGATCCCGGCACGATTGGGGACCGATCGCAGCCGGACTGCTCGACGCCGGGTTTCAAGTTGTCGCGGTAGAGCAGCGCGGGCACGGTGACTCGACCCCCGGCGTTGCCGGCTACGGGTCCGCTCAGCTCGGTGCCGACCTGGGACTTGTGCTCAGCGAGCTCGACATCCGGGCAGTAGCTCTGATGGGGCACTCCATGGGTGGGATGGCCGCAATGGCCTACGCCGTGGATCAACCGGTAGAGCTACGGGCTCGCTGTTCAACGCTGATTCTGATAGCCACCGCAGCATCGCTGACCCTACGGGGATCGGCACTCGCGTTCAGGCTCAGCGGGTTACCTCTGCCGCAGCGCCTGATTCCCTCCGACAAACGATTGCGGCTCGGAACCGGCGTCACGGTGTTCGGACAGGATCCCAGCATGCACCTGATCGACTCCGCAATCCGCTCGGCTCGGCGACTTCCAGAGCCGGTTCGGGCCGGAGCCACCGCAGCGTTGTCCAATCACGACCTGAAGCAAAGGGTCGCAGAGATCGACGTGCCCACGCTGGTCATCGGTGGAAGCCGGGATCGGCTGATCTGGCCCAAGTGGGTTCGGGAGCTCGCTTCCTCGATACCGAACGCAGAACTCCACATGCTCGAAGGGGCCGGACATATGGTTATTTGGGAGCGGCATACCGTCATCGTCGATCTGGTTCGGCAGTTCGTGGCTAGCCAGGATGCCGATGTCGGCTCGTTCCCTGCATCGGGCACCAAGGCCTGACGAAACCCAACAGAGGAGTCTCGAGGCGGCGGGTTGATCGCGAGCCGGACGGGCTTGCTAGAACTACCGACGACGGGCGCGCACACGGTAGACCGCCGGTGCTCCTCGGAAAGGCTAACAATGATCTCTGCACTCTTCTTTGGCTCGATCGGCTCCATCGCCGAAACCTCCGATATTCAACGGCGGGCCTACAACTCCGCTCTCCAAGAGGCGGGGCTGGGCTGGGAATGGGATGAGGCCACGTATCGAGGCCTCCTTCGCATGAACGGCGGCCGTGAGCGTCTGCGCGTGCTAGCCGATGCCACGGGAAGCCCAATTGACGACGCCACGATCGAACAGATCCACGCCCGCAAGACCGAGCTGGCGTGCAATGAGGTTCGCATGATGGCTGATCCGCTGCGGCCGGGCGTGGCCGACCTAGTGAGATGGGCGCTGGAGAACGGCGTGGCCCTCGGACTGGTCACAACCACGTATCAACCAAACATCGACGCCATCGCCGAAGCTGCGGGTGGCGCCCTGCCGCTCGATCGGTTCGACGTTGTCGTCAATCGAGAACGGGTGGATTCAGGCAAGCCCGCCCCCGATGCCTATCGGTATGCGCTCGAGAAGACAGCCGCCGAGCCTCAACAGACGTTGGCGATCGAAGACACGGCGGTCTCGGCGCTCGCTGCAGTAGCGGCCGGAGTGCCGGTGGCTGTGACCCCCGGTGCGTTCAGCGACGATCAGGTCGTTGTCGGCGCCGAACTCGTGACTCCGTCGCTGGTCTCGGCCGACAACGAGCTCGTGCCGCAGCTGTTGGCCCTGCTCAACCGCTAACGACACTGATCCACGCCGGGTGGGTCGAGGACACTACTGCTCGAGCCGGGCTGAAACCGTGACCGTTTTACGTCTCCCGCGGACGTGATTCTGGACTTGTGCGTCGGCAAATCCGAAGTCCGGAAGCAACGCGGCAAACCGTTCGGCCTGGTCGGCGGTCCAGCCGTGGCTGGCGAGCCCGTCGGCATCGGGCGGTGATCGCTTCTCTAGGGCGATGAAGATGCCGCCCGGCTTCACGACCCGTCGGACCTCCTGGAGACCAGCATCGAGGTCGGGCCAGTGGTGAACCGAGGCCAGCGACCAGCACACCGAATAGGTGTTGTCATCGGTCGGGATCTCCTCGCATCCGGCCTGAAGCCATTCGATCGAGCCCTCGGGCGGACGCGCCCGGGTGAGTAACCGAGCCGCGTTGAGCATCGGCTGGGACGGGTCGATTCCGGTCACAGTGGCCCCGGTGGCTGCGGCGATACGCGCCGCCGTTCCTGGGCCACAACCGATGTCGAGCACGCGGTCCGAGGCTGTCACGCCAGCAAGCTCGGTCACGAGATGGCCGTCGCCAGCTCGGCCGACGACCATCGTGAGCGCAGCGACATAGCCCACCGGGCCGCCGAATTTGGCGTTGTTGTCACCGTGGTGATTCGGGGGTAGCGGATCCATTGGTTCAACATAGGGGTGAGCCGGCTCGGACACCGTAGAAGTGTGGCCTGAGGTTCCGACGATCAGCCTCCTGGTCGTTCTCGCGAAGGCCGGGGTGACCTTGGCCTCTTCTCCGGCGTTGCGGTGCGATCGAGAATCGGCGTGTGGAAGAACTACTACCGCATAGCTGGAAACTCACATTCGAGACACGCGAGGACGAGGACCACTGCGAGATGGTCGTACATCTCGACGCCGGTGATCGTTCGCTGTCGGGTCGTGGCAGGTCGCGCCGCAACCCCGACGACCCGAGCATTCCTCGAGTCGGCGAAGAACTCGCCGCCGCCCGTGCCCTACACGACCTCGCCAACCACTTGACCGAGGACGCCTGGGCCACGATCGAAAAGTTTCCGAACTAGCAGAACCAAATTCAAATCCGAAGGAGGGTGCTCATGGAGAGCATCAAGGAAGCCGCGTCCGATTTCCTGGCCCACAAAAGAATCGCTGTAACCGGTGTTTCCCGCAATCCCGGGAGCCATGGCAGCAACGTTGTCTACGACCGCCTCCGCAGCAGGGGCTACGAGGTTTTCGCGGTCAACCCCAACGCCAACGAGGTAGAAGGTGATCCCTGCTATCACGACCTCGATTCGATCCCGGGCGGGGTTGAAGCTGTGGTGATCGGCACCCGCCCCGAGCTGGCCGAGGCAACAGTCCGCGATTGCGAGCGGCTCGGCATCCGCGACGTGTGGATGCATAGGGGCCCCGGACCAGGCAGCGTGTCCGCCGACGCAACCGCCTATGGGCGAGAGCATGGCATGAGGGTCATCGATGGCGGGTGCCCGCTGATGTTCGACCCGACCGCCGACTTCGGCCACAAATGCATGCGCGGGGTCCTCAAGCTCACCGGGGCGGTGCCACGAAGGGTCTGATGACAGCCGAATCCGAACCCACAGAGGCAGACACACTCAAGCTGCCCGGCACACCGAAGCCGTGGATGAACCGGGCCGTGATAGGAGCGCTGAAGACGCCTGGATTGGGCGCCCTGCTGGGGCGAACGTTCATGATCCTCACGGTGACCGGGGCCAAGACCGGCACCCGCTACACCACGCCGGTTCAGTACGTTCGCGACGGCAACCACCTGTTGGTGCTGTCCCAGCGCCACCGGCTGTGGTGGCGCAACATCCGAAGCCGCCCGGCTGTAGAGGTGCTGCTGAAAGGCAAGACGGTCCGGACCAGGGCCCGGCTGCTTGAAGGGGCCGACGCTCGACCCGCGCTGGAAAACCTGCTGCGCCTGAACCCACGGCTCACCAAGTTCTACGGGCTCGAGACCGATCCCGACGGCGCCCCGACGCCGCCGGCCATCCGGCAGCTCCACGACGCGTTCGTGGTGATCGCCATCGACCATCCCTGACGGGGCTAGCCCAAAGAACCCTCCTGCGGGCCGGCGCCCGACCTACTGTTGGCTCAGCGCCCATCAGGAGGACTCGCAAATGGTCAGAACTGCCGCCGCAAGCATTGTTGCCGCTGTAGTCGGGGTGGTGATCGTCTTTCTCATCGCCGATGCCATCTCGGGACCGCTGCTGGTCACCCCACAAGGTGCGGACTCACCCGAGGAGACAACGATAGGCCTGGCGGCCGGATTCACCGTCGTCGGTGGCCTCGTCGCTCTTGGCATCGCCGCGGTCAGCCAACGTTTCCTGAGCAACCCGCCGGCCGCCTTCCTGGGGATCTGCGCAGTGGGCCTGATCCTGTACGCCATCCTGCCCTTCACGGCGGCGGAGGAGGTGAGCACGGCGATCTGGCTGAATGTGATGCACCTCGTGGCCGCGATCCCGATCGTGGGAGGCCTCGCACGGGAGCTGCAGACAGCGGCTGACTAGAACCGATCCGGCCGCCGCAGCCGACGTCGGTCGCCGTCTTGATCGGCCGACGGTGGGGTCTGGGCGGTCACCTCAGCCGAGGGTGTTGGTGCCGAGCCCACGGTCTGGTCGTCGGCGAGAAGGAACACGTTGTCCGGCAGATCGCTGAGGTCAATGTCGGTGTTGTCGGCGATCACCTCGGCCAGAGACCGTCGGAAGTCGATGCCGTAGGTGGCGGCGATCTCGGCGAGCACCCGATCGTTTCCGTAGAAGAAGCGATCCCCGTCGCGCAGCGCCGAGAACTGTCGGGCCCACATCGCCAGCTGGAGCTCACCGAACTCGGTGCCGTGCACGTGCGGCTCAGACACCATGCCGGTGAATGCGTCGACCTCGTCGACATCGGCGAAGACTGCCGCCAGCCGAGCTGCGGTTGTCGTACGACGTTCACCGACGACGGTTTCTGCCTCGGCCTCGTCGCTGCCGATCACCAGCACATTGCCGTCGCCGTCTTGCAGGGCGACGAAGTCGAGGATCGCCGGATCGTCGATGCTGAGACCGCCGAGTGACTCGGTCGATTCGCCGGTGAGTTCGGCGAATGAGCTGACCGGCTCGAGTCCGTAGGCCACCCGGAGATCGTTGTAGGTCGGCATGCCGTGGTCGTAGGCCCGCAGCACATCGAGGGCGCCGAGATCGTTCACGCCGGTGAAGCACTGGGAGATCGCCTCACCGTCCAGACAGTCGAGCGGGTTCTCGACATCGGGGCCGGGAAGTTGGAACAGCACGCTCCGGAGCTGGTTGTCGATCTGTTCATCGTTGGCGTAGGCCGCTTCCGACGAAAGGCCGGCCAGGACATTGCCGAGGCCGAACTCCTCTACCAGGCTCGGATTGCCAAAGGCCACCGCCAGTGGGATCGCCAGCTCGGCGGTCCCGGCGGTGTCGTTCACCGCGACCGAGACTCCTTGAGCCGAGAACCGATCGAGTGCGCCGGGGTCCAGGGACGAGAGGGGTACCTCCAGCTCGAACTCGCCGTGAATCGCCGAGTGAGCCCGAAACCCGACAGTGGCGAACTCGTTGCTGATCGATGGGTCGACCGATTGGTCATAGCCGGCGTAGGGGGCGAGCTCGATGCCCATCGCAGGGAGGTACTCGGTGTAGGTGATGTACTGCTGCAGGGCGCCAACCACCCGTCGAGCGAGCTGGAACTTGGTCTCTTCGTCGAGGTCGTCGGGGAGTTCGTCAACGATGCGGTTGTGCTCCCGCAGGAACAGGGTGTGCACGGCGGTCAGTCCGGTGTTTTCATTGACCCGAACGTCGCCGGCGATCACCGCAGCATCCGGGTTGGCGAAGAGACGCCCCATCAGATCGGTCTCGGGCGTCTCCACCCCGGCTCGCGAAGCGCCGGTGGGCAGGTAGCCGTCGTCGTTGAGGAGAGTGGCGTCGTTGTTGGTGGGGTCGCCGTCGACCAAGCCCTCTCGCAACCAGTCGAGCCGTTCCTCGGTGCCGCCGTATACCGCCCAGCCATCGATGTAGGAGCTGAGCGTGTTGACCTGCTCCCGGGGTGACTCGGTACCGGTGCCCTCGGCGACAGCGGATCGCATCGTGTTGATACCACCGAGGTCGTTGCGGAACTCCTCCAGCGGATCGTCGGGGTCGAAGGCGATGTCCAGCGGCTCCTCACCCACAGCTCGCAGGCCGATGGTGTGATCGATGAACTGCCGCCAGACGAAGCTCCAGTGGGTGACACCGTTGTCGGAGAAGATGTTCTGGTTCGAGTCGTTGAAGATGCGGTTGCTGAGATAGCGCTCAGGTGGTCCGTCGACGAGATCGCCGATGCCATCGGCGTAACGGGCCTCTGCGACCCGGGTGTAGTTTCCTCCGGTCTGGCCGAGGGTGGGCTCGTTGAGGTCGTTTCCTGAACAGTCGAGCGAGCGTGCCCGGTCGACGATCGAGGCGAGCAAACCGACATCGGTCGGAGAAACCTCGTCGACGGGCACCTGGCCAGACACCGTGCGGGGAGCGTCGCCGTCGACCAGCGGTTTCACCACGGCGGCGCCGAGCCCGCCGGCGGCGACCGAGACTGCGATCATTGCGAGGTAGAGACGTCGGGGAGAATCGGGCTCCGACACCTCGTGGTTCTGATCGGGAGAGGGGGTGGATTGCATGAGAGCACTCCTTCTGTAGGGGGGTGGGACTTCCAACCGACCACGCAGGTGGCAACGGGGCCGCACGGATCCGGCAAGGTTTTGGCAAGGGCGGCCTCAACCGCTCCCGGTTGCCCGTTCGTGGGCCAGGAGGCACGCCACGGTGGCGAGTACGCCTCCGAAGGCGAACATGACGGCGGGGTCGTCGATCACGTGTTCGGGGTGGACGGTGGAGACGAAGGGAACGCTGAGCCCGGCGAGGAACATGGCCACCGTCGATACGACCCGGAGGGCCCTCGCCGACCGAGCTGTCGGCGACCGCTCGGCCAGCCAGAGTGCGAGCGCGCCCTGGGCCAGCAAATAGAAGGCTGAGGGGGTAACCGCCCCTGCCGCCAGGAAGTGCAGGTTCAAGAACATGCCCACGGCGAGTCCGAGGCCGAGCCGTCGGCCGGTCGTCAGGCTCATGCCGGCGACGAGTTGGGCGGCAACCACCACCAACGCGATCAGGGGAGCGGCCGGTGTGACCACAGCATCGAGGAACGGCTGATACCAGCCGAGGGAGCCCTCGTAGTGGGTTGACACGAAGGCGTCGATGACCCCGCCGGTCCACCAGTCGGGGTCGATCAGCTTCTCAGCAGCGGCTCGCAGCCATCCGAATCCGATGAAGAGTTGGGTGAGCAGGACCCATGCGGGTAGTCCTGCGACCCGTTCGGCTACGAGTTGGCGCGCGGTGCCGCTGGCGTCTCGGGAGCGGGTGTGGATCACTGCGGTGTTGTTCATGGCGGAAGGATCCAGTTCTGGTGCAACCGGCACGACAAGGAAGCGGCAAAGGAGTGTCAAGCCCTGGCCCCACGGGGACGCGCCGGTTCTTGTCAGAGTCTTGCCGCTCGCCTGTCGAGCCGTTGACGACCCGGTTTCAGAGTGGTTTCCAACACCAACCACCCCCTCCCAAAGGAGAAGGAAATGAAGAACAAGAAACTACTCACCATCGCAGCCATCACCGGGCTCGCTATCGGTGGCCTTTCGATGGCCACGGTGGCTTCGGCGCAGACCTACGGGTCGGAGCAGGACGCTCCCACCGAGGAGACCAGCGACGCTTCGGTCGAGGATCAGACCTCCGGCGATGTCGTACAGATCCAGGATGTCGATGAGTCCGAAACCGACGGCGTGCCAGCAGAAGAAGGCGAGCGCGAGCGTCAAGGCCGACGCGGCCACCGCGGCGGCTGCAACCTCGACGAAGCCGCCACGGCCATCGGCATCGAAGAGGCCGATCTCCGGGAAGCCCTGGAGAACGGTGACACGATCGCCGACGTGGCCGAAGCCAACGGGGTCGACCCCGATGTCGTGATCGACGCCATGGTCGACGCCAAGGCCGAGCGGATCGCCGAAAAGGTGTCCCAGGGCCGCATCACCCAGGAAGAGGCCGACGAGAAACTGGCCGATGTCGAAGCCAAGATCACCGCTCGGGTGAACGGCGAGGAGGTCACAACAGACGCCTAGATCCAAGCTGGCCCTGCGCCTCTTCGACCACAACTCTCCCGCCTCCGAAGAGCGCAGGAACTCCTGCTCCGGATCACCCTCGGTGGTCCGGAGCAGCGCCGTTTGCCGCAATACTCGTCTGGGAGCAGTGACCGCTCCCACTGGAGAACACCGTGACTTCCCTCCAATCCCAACCCCGACTGCTCGTGGCCGAAGATGACAGCGAGATCCGTCAAGCACTCGATCGCATCCTCACCTATGAGGGCTACGAGGTGATCGCTGTCAACGATGGTGCGGCCGCCCTCGAAGCGATCGGCGAGCACGAGCCCGACGCCATCCTGCTCGACGTGATGATGCCGTTCGTCGACGGCGAGGGCGTGCGCCGTCGCTTGCGCGAACGCGGCGGCCGGACACCGGTGCTGATGCTCACGGCTCGCCACGAGGTCAGCGACCGGGTCGCCGGGCTCGACGCCGGAGCCGACGACTACCTCACCAAACCGTTCGATCTCGACGAGCTCCTCGCTCGGGTGCGGGCCCTGCTCCGGCGGGCCACCAACGAGGGGGGCGAACGCCTCGTCGCCGGACCGTTCACCATCGACGTGCCACGACGCCAAGTCACCGGCCCGAGCGGCGACATCGATCTCACCCGCACCGAGTTCGCCATTCTCGAACTCCTGATGCGGAACAACGGGATCGTGCTGGAACGGTCGGTCATCTACGACAGGATCTGGGGCTACGACTTCGGCGACTCGTCGCGCTCGCTCGATGTGCACGTGGGCTACCTGCGCCGCAAGCTCGAGGCCGACGGAACTCCACGGATGGTCGAGACGGTGCGAGGCATCGGGTTCGTATTGCGGACCGACGACTGACATGGGACTCGGAGCCCGGCTAGCCCTCGTCTTTGCCGCCGTCGCCGCCGCCACGGCCTTTGCGGTCGGAAGCGCAACCTATGTGAGCACCGACCGGCAGGTCGTGAGCGAGGTCGACGACTTCCTCGAAAAGCGCGTCAACGAGATAACCGAAGGCCAACGCGACCAGCCCCGTGACCGACGGGACCGCAAGAGCAACGACGACGACATCGCCGAGGCAGTGGGATCAGACGCTGAGGTTCAGGTGCTGAATCGCGACGGTGAAGTGATTTCGAACTCGGGATTGTTGCTGCCGGTCGGTTCGATCGACCGGTCCCTCGCCGCCGGCGACGGATCTGAGGTGCTCCGCACCGTGCTGATCGACGGAACCTCCTACCGAATGATCACCGACCACCTCGACGGCGGGGGAGCGCTGCAGGTAGCTCGCTCGCTCGAGGAGTCGACCGGACTGGCGCGCGGGCTTCAGAGCAGAATCATCGAGGTGGCCGCCATCGTCGCGTTGGCGTCAGCCGCCCTCGGCTGGTTGATAGCTCAACGCACGACCCGGCCCCTCCGGGCGTTGAGTGATGCGGTCGATGAGGTCGCCGACACGGGGAGCTTTGCGGTTCCGGTGCCAACATCGGGTCGCGATGAGGTGGGGCGCCTGGCCCGGGCGTTCAATCGGATGCTGGGAGCGCTGCGCCTCTCACAAGAGCAACAGCGAAGGCTCGTGCAGGACGCCGCTCATGAACTTCGCACGCCGCTGACGAGCATGACCGCCAACGTCGAGTGGCTGATGCGGGCCCCCGATGTCGATGCCGAGACCCGCACCACCACGTTGGCCGGGGTCCGCCGTGAGCTCGGCGAGTTGAACGATGTGATTTCGGAGATCATCGAGCTGGCCACCGATTCCCGGGAGCCCGCTGAGCCCATCCCCACCGACCTGGCGGCGGTGGTCCAGGGGGCGGTGACCCGATTCGAGCGCCGATCCGGGCGACGGGTTGACGTGCGGGCCGAGTCGACGGTTGTGATGGGCAACCCCGATTCGCTGGCCCGGGCGGTCGCCAACCTGCTGAGCAACGCTCACAAATACAGCCCCGAGGGAACTCCGATCGGTGTGGATGTGGGTCCCGATGGTGTGTTCGTCAACGACGCCGGCCCGGGCATCCCGCCGGAGGAACGAGAAGCCGTCTTCGACCGGTTCTACCGCCGGGCCCAAGACAGGGCCATGCCTGGCTCGGGCTTGGGGCTTGCCATCGTGGCCGGCATTGTCGAGCGGCATGGCGGCACGGTCAGCGTTTCCGACTCACCTCTTGGGGGCGCGCGGGTCGGCTTCTCGCTGCCGGTTCGGTAGCCCGAATCAGTTCGCTGTTCTTCGTACCCCGCAGCGCGCTAGCCTCAGTGTGTTGGGAGCGCTCCCATCGGTCTAGGGGTTCGATTGTGATGACATCAGACATGCTGTATGTGGGCTGCTACACCGGTGAGTCGCCGGCGGGGATTCACGTGTTCGACGTCTCCGACGGCGCGTTCACCAAGGTCGGCGAGGTCATCGGCATCGAGAACCCGTCGTTTCTTGCCGCCCATCCGAACGGTGCGACGGTGTATGCCGTGAGCGAAACGTCGAACGGCCGAGGCGATGGTGGCAGCTTGTTTGCCCTGGCCGTGGATCCCGACGATGGCTCACTGACCCCAACCCAGAAGGTGGCGAGCAGGGGAGACGCGCCGTGCCATCTGAGCGTGGCGGCCGACGGAGCTCACCTCTACGTGGCCAACTACGGGTCCGGATCGGTGGCGTCATTTGCGCTCGGTCCCGATGGCAGCATCGGACCCCTTGCCTCGGCCATTCGGCACGACGGGTCCGGGCCGACCTCACGACAGGAAAGCCCCCACGCTCACTGTGTCGTGCCGCACCGCGACCAGTCCGGATTCCTGGCCGTCGACCTCGGTATCGATCGCGTTGTTCACTACACCAACGACGGCCAGATCCAGCACGAGCTGCGCCTTCCGCCCGGAACCGGACCTCGCCACCTCGCCTGGCATCCCACCGAGCCTGTGTGCTTTGTTGTTGGCGAGCTGAACAACACCGTGATGTCTGTTGCAGTTGATCCGGAGTCCGGCCAACTCTCGTCGACAGGTAGCTGGCCGACCCTCCCCAACGCGTTCGATGGGGTGTCACTCGCCGCCGAGATCGCGATCGATCGGGCCGGCACGACGGTGTACGTCTCGAACCGCGGTCACAACAGCCTTGCAGTGTTCGACTACGAAGATGAGAAGCTCGAACTCCGAGCCCATGTGCCGACCGGGGGCGACAGCCCACGCCACTTTGCGTTTTCTCCGTCGACGGAATCGCTGGTGGTCGCCAACCAGGACAGCAACTCGATTCGCCGATTCACGATCGAGCCGGCCTCGGGGATACCGAGATCGACTGGGGAGCAGTTCCAGGTCAGCAGTCCGGTGTGTGTCATGTTCGCGGGGTCGCAGTCATGAGCCAGCGGGTGCTCGTGACCGGCGCCGCGGGACGGCTGGGCAGTGCGGTGTCGGCCCAGCTCCACGAGGAAGGTATCGACTTCCTGGCAACCGACATCGTCGATCCCGGCGAGGTGCCCTATCGGTTTCGACAGGCCGACCTTCTCGATCACACCGCCGCGTTGGATCTGCTCGAGGGCATGGACGCCGTCATTCACATCGGTAATCATCCCGGGCTCGGCCCAGTACCTCCCCAGGTGGTGTTCAGCCAGAACACGGCGATGAACGCCAATGTGTTCCAGGGGTCGGCCGAACGGGGCGTCGGCCGGATCATCTTCGCCAGCACCCTCCAGCTGATCGGATCCCACCCCGACACCCGCACGGTGGTGAGCACTCCGCCGCTGCCGTCGTTTCCGCTCGACGGTGACACCAAAGCCCAGCCGGCCAACCTGTATGCGCTCGGCAAGACCATCGCCGAGCACATGCTCACCTACTACGCCCAACGATGTGGCATGACCTGTGTTGCACTGCGGCTCCCACTGCTCCACAACCACAATGCGTGGGTCGGCGTCGACACCGGTTCCGAGACCGAGGTCGCCATCCACGAAGGGTTCACCGGCTTGTCGTATCGGGATGCGGCATCGTTGTTCGTGTCCGTGCTGCGATCCGACATCGTCGGCTATCGATGCTTCATGGCCGGTACCGCCCATCGTCACAACGACCTGGATCTCCCGTCGTTGATCGAGATGTTCTACCCCGATCTTCCCTCCGATCTCGAGGACCTGATCGACAACACTGTCGTCGGGCTCGAAACTGGGTGGGAGCCATGCGACGACTACAACCGACCGAGGAACGAGAACGACCCGTCATGACAACCACCATCACCGACGTCAACGTGATCCTCACCCAACCCGGTTCGGCCCGGCTGGCCGTGGTGAAGGTGCTCACGTCGGAGCCGGGTCTGTACGGGATCGGGTGCGCCACGTTCACCCAGCGCATCCATGCAGTGGCGGCCGCCGTGGAGCGTCATCTGAAGCCGTTCCTGATCGGCCGCGATGTCGCTCGGATCGAAGAGATCTGGCAGATGTCGATGGTGCACGGCTACTGGCGAAACGGGCCGGTGCTGAACAACGCCATCTCCGGCGTCGATCAGGCGCTGTGGGACATCAAGGGCAAGCAAGCCGGCATGCCGGTCTATGACTTGCTCGGCGGCAAGTCGCGCGAAGCCGCTCACGTCTATGTGCACGCCCACGGTCCGACCCCGACCGCGGTTGCGGATCATGTCAAGGACTACACGGGTCAGGGCTACCGGTACGTCCGTATCCAGCGAGGCTTTTACGGCGGGGAGGCCACCGGCTTCGTCAAACCCGAACGAGCACCCGAGGGCGCCTACTTCGATTCACGGGCCTACCAGCGCGACACGCTGGAGATGATCGATCACGTCCGTTCATCGGTAGGAGACGAGGTCGAGCTCCTCCACGACGTGCACGAGCGCCTGACGCCCTCCGATGCGGTGCAGTTCGCCAAGGACTGCGAGCAGTACCGGCTGTTCTTCCTCGAAGACCTCCTCGCCCCCGAAGACCTGCACTGGTTCGAACGGGTGCGATCACAGTGCGCCACACCGTTGGCGATGGGGGAGCTGTTCAACCATCCGCTCGAATGGCGCACCCTGATCGAGGCGCGCCTCATCGATTTCATCCGCATGCACGTGAGCCAGATGGGAGGCATCACGCCGGCCCGCAAGGTCGCCGACCTCGCTCATATGTATGGCGTCCGCACCGCATGGCACGGTCCGGCCGACACCTCGCCGGTCGGTCATGCTGCGAACCTTCACCTCGATCTCTGGTCGCCGGCGTTCGGCGTGCAGGAGTGGTACCAGCCCTCTGAGGTCGACTACGAGATGTTCCCAGGGCTGCCGGTGGTAGCTGATGGCTACCTGTATCCCAGCGACAAACCCGGCCTCGGGATCGACATCGACGAGAAGATGGCTGCGGAGTTTCCGGTCACCGAGATCGTGGAGCAGTGGACCCAGGCCCGCCTGCCCGACGGGTCGGCCGCCCGGCCCTAATAGCGCTCCCACTCGTTAGGTGTGAAACCGCGTTTGCGTCAAGCCGAACCTCAAGAATCGAGCTTGACGGTGACGTCGATGGTCTTGATCTGCCCGGTTCGGCTGAACAGGGCAGCGCTGGTGACCCGGTCGAAGCCAGCGACCCCCGAGGTCTCGGTACCGTCGCTCCACACCGCCCTACAGCTCTGCGCGGTTCCCAGGCGATAGACGATGGGCACCCCGCAATAGGTGAACCCGAGGCTGCGCCCCTCGAGCTCGCCCTCGATGGCGTCCCACTCCCGAGGTTCCTCCAGGAACTCGCCCAGATCGAGCAGCACCGGGCGAAAGCTGACGCGAGCGTCGTTCACATGTACGCCAAGTTCGGACCAGCGGATCAGCACGCCCTCCTTCACCTGTCCGGTCATCCCCGGCTGCTGGGCTCCGAGGTGGGACGGCGTATGCGAATGCGGGTCCGTGGGGAACGTGCCTTGCTCTGCCACGCTCTTGGCGAAGCCGAGTCCGGATCGCAACCGCCGGTACTGATCGCACAACGCCCTGACCGTGTCGGAGGGCGCGTCGTGCTCGACCGCCGTGTTGATCTTCTCCTGAAGGGCGAACACCAGCTTGGACACCATGTGCCAGTAGACCGAGCCCAATCCCTCGTACTTGTACATGGTCTGAGAGCGACCGGTGAACGCATGATGGTGGAACGTGGCTTCGTAGGCGGCGAGGATCTCGGCGCGCTCGGCCGGCGCAAAGTTTTCGAGTTCGGCTTCGAGATGGCGTGCCGATCGCAGCCTGCTGGCGAACCGCAGCACGCCATCGTCGTCTCGGCGGATCAGGTCGCTGGCGCTGGCCGCCAATGCTGTCACAGCAGGGCCGATTGACGAGGCCGGCAGGCGGTTCTTGTCCATGAAGCGTGCTGTGGCCCGGTTCGGATAGAGCACGAAGGTGTGCTGG
>CAJHZE010000278.1_pt1 | contig 22436 bp, 19 predicted proteins | sample 9198921 | NCBI WGS metagenome assembly CAJHZE01 (sample SAMEA7708380, study PRJEB35096) | sediment metagenome | biome: marine neritic benthic zone biome [ENVO:01000025]; feature: sediment [ENVO:00002007]; material: shallow marine sediment [ENVO:03000034] sea grass bed [ENVO_01000059] ... | reverse complement strand
TCACCGAGATCGGTCCCGACGGGCTGGTGAAGCGTGCCCATTTCGTGGCTGCTGCCTTTGGGCGGGCGGTGAGCTACGAACTCGACTACAACACCACCCACCTGCCCCACTCGCTGTCGTGGTCGCTGATTCGGGGCGACATCGTGCGCACGATCAGCGGGAGCTACCGTTTCGCCCCCTCACTCGACGAGCCGGACCAGACCGAAGTGATCTATCAGCTCGAAGTCGAACTGGTCATTCCGGTGCCCGGGTTCGTCCGCCGAAGGGCTGAAGACCTGTTGATGAGCACCGCCTTGGAGCGGTTCAGAGCCGAGGTTTCCCGCAGGGCTCGGATGAAGGCCTGAGCAGGGCGAATCCTCTGCCACAAAATCCATCTCCGGAATTACTACACCGAGGGTGTGATCGGGTCGATGGAGGACCATGCGTTTGCTCCGCCTCGACCTCGGTGGTCAGTCCGGCTCACTTAATCTGCACCCGTTTCTGACGGTGATGCAGCGCCGCGGCGTCGACGACCGGCAGCCGGTCATCAGCGCGGCGCGGTCCCTGGCCAACGGCGACGGCAGCGGCGTACACGGATTGGTGGAGACCGAGAAAGGGCTCCTTGAACTCTCGGGAGCGCCCGACGCGACCCTCGGCAGCCCTGTCACCACCGAAGACATCGTGCTCGACACCGACGCTGCGGCGTCGGGGAGCGCACCCGCCGCCGCCCTTCAGGCCGAACTCGACCAGCTCCAGCGACGGGCCAGCATCGACGCCGTTGCGGTCGAAATGATTCGGGCCGACCTCGACCCGGCCGCTGCTGCCCGCCTGCAACATCTTCGCTCGTACAAGGCCGGAGACTCCGAAGCGCTGATGGACCAGCGATTGGTCGCCGACCTCGCCAAGGTCGCTCACGCATTGTCGGCGGTCCAGGAGCAGCCCGCCACGCTGATCGAGTCCGCCCCGGGGATGCGTGAACTGATAGAGCAGTGGCGCGCGTTTGTCGTCAAGCGAGAGTCCCACGCAGCCCACCTCGGCACCCTGGAACAGCGCATCGACGATGCCACCTCGGAAGTCAAGGCAGCCGAGATCGCAGTGATCGCCGCCGAGGCCGATTGCCAGCCCGTGATCCTGTCGCCCGCCGAGGAAGCTCGCCTCGATGAGCTCGCCAACCCCTCGACCGAAAAGCGGGGCAAGAAACGGCCTCGCGAACGGACCGAGGCCGAGGAAGCGGAGATGAAGGAGATCCTGAATCGCGTCGGTCTTCCCACCTTCACCGCCTACGCGATGCACCGCCTCAACCCGCAGGCACCACCGGACAAGCAAGCCGCCCTGCACGCCGCCACCGCCGCAGTCGCCCGAGCCCAGGCCGATCTCGAAGAAGCCAAGGGCGAGTTCTCACTCGACCCGGTGACCCGTGAACTCGAGTACGACAAAGCGGAGATCAACGAAAAGGCGAAAGAACATCTCGGGGCAGTGCTACCCGAAGACCTGGGAGCGGCCCTCGAAGCGAGGATCACCGAGCGGGAAAACCCGATCTGGATCGAAGCACTGCGCAAGTTGTACGACGCCCTCGACGAAGTGGGATCGGGCATTCCGGAGAACATGCAGCCCGAGGACCTGCCCCAGTGGGCCACCGAATGGATCGAACTCACCGAGCGCAGCGCTCGTGAGGCGGCCGGCATCGCCCCCGACGACATCGACGACCAGTTGGCGGCGGCCGAAGAGTCGCTGCGCCGCCATGCCAAAGCGATGGCAAGGATCGACCAGATGGAGGCTGCTGCGGAGGCGACAGCCCGCAAGGCCCAGCAGCTCGAAATGCAGATCACCCGCGCCGAACAGCCCACCCGGGCTGGAGCCGCTGAAGCCCTCGACAACCTGCTTCCGCAGTTGGAGCGGATCAACGCCAGTGCTGGCTCATCGGTGCCGGTAGTACTGTCCGGTCAGTTCGGCCAACTGAGCGACGACGAGGTCGAGGATCTGCTGTTCAGTCTCGAAGCGTTCACCCAGCATTTCCAGCTGATCGTGATCACCGAACGGGAGCGGGCCCAGAAGTGGGCATCCACCGTCGGACTCGAGAGGGCCAGCAGCGTCTAGGACCGGGCCGGTCAGCTCAGCTCGGGAAGCGCCTTCCTGAGATTCCGCATGGCCTGATGGGTGCGCTGCTCGTTTTCGATCAGCGCGAATCGCACATGACCCTCGCCGCCGGGCCCGAACCCCTCCCCGGGTGAGGTGGCGACGCCGGCCTCGCGGACCAGGTAGCTGGCGAACTCGACCGACCCCATGTGGGCATAGGGCTCAGGAATCGGCGCCCAGGCGAACATCGTGCCCTTGGGTCGCTCGATGTTCCAGCCGATGCGATTGAGACCGTCGCACAGCACGTTGCGGCGGTTCTCGTATATGGCCCGGGCCTGAGAGGGCTGCTCGGTCGCTTCGTTGAGCGTGACCGTCGCCGCGATCTGGATCGGCTGGAAGGTGCCGTAGTCGAGGTAGCTCTTCAGCTTGCCGAGCGCGGCAACGACCTCGCTGTTGCCCATCAGAAACGCCACCCGCCAGCCAGCCATGCTGAACGACTTGGTCATGCTGTACAGCTCGACACAGCAGTCCTTCGCACCGGGAACCTGAAGGATCGAGGGCGGCTCGTAGCCGTCGAAGCCCAGCTCGGCGTACGCGTTGTCGTGCACCACGATCAGATCGCGCCGGCGGGCAAAATCAACCACCTTCGCGAAGAACTCGAGGTCGACACACACCGTGGTCGGGTTGTGGGGAAAGCTGATCACCAGCGTTCGGGGCTTGGGCCAGCTGTATTCCCACGAACGTTCCAGGTTGACGATGAACTGGTCCCCCTCGGCCAAGGGAACCTCACGGATCGCCGCACCGGCAAAGATCGGACCCCAGATGTGAATCGGGTAGCTGGGAGCTGGAACGAGCGCAGCATCCCCGGGCTGGAGCAGCACCCACATCAGGTGGGTGAACCCTTCCTTGGCGCCGATCGCCTGAATCACCTCGGTATCGGGGTCGAGATCGACCCCGAAGCGGCGCTGGTACAGCTCGGCGGCGGCCTGGCGGAGGCGGGGGATGCCACGGCTGGCTGAATATCGGTGGTTGTGCCCTTTCTGGGCGGCTTCGATCAGCTTCTGCACGGCGATGTCTGGTGAGGGCAGATCCGGGTTGCCAAAACCAAAATCGATCACGTCGACCCCATCTCGGCGAGCGTTCATCTTGAGTTCGTTGATAACCCCCAGCACGTAGGGCGGGAGGTGGTTGATCCGGCGAAACTCCATCAATCGGTCTTTCCTGAGCGTTCGATCCAGGAAGGGTAATCGGAGCGGACCGGCAGCAAGGGGCAGAGCGTCTAACTGGCGCCCGGGCATACTTGGTGGGTGGAGATCGAAGCTCGGAACCGGTTCATCGGCATCGACGTCGGGGGAACCAAGATCATGGGCGTCGTGGCCGACCCCACCAGCGGGGTCATCCAGGTGCGTCGCAAGGCACCTACTCCCAAGGCCGACCCGGAGACCCTGCCGGAGGCAATCAAACAGGTCGTCGCCGAGCTCATCGAAGAGGCCGGCCGCCCGGTCGGGCTGGGCGTGGGCGTGCCAGGCCTGGTGGATCACCAGGGAGTGTTGCACTACGGGCCGAACGTGCCCGGGGTGCTCGGCCTCGACATGGCCGGTGAACTTCGCACTGAGTTCGGCCTCCCGGTGGTGGCCGAGAACGACGCCACCTGCGCAGCGCTGGCCGAACACCGGCTGGGAGCGGCCCGGGGAACAACCCATGCGGTGGTGGTGAACCAGGGCACGGGAATCGCTGGTGGCATCATCATCGGCGGCCGGATGTATCGAGGTGCCAACGGCTTCGCCGGGGAGCCGGGCCACATGCTCATCAACTCGGGGGGTCACGTGTGTGCCTGTGGCAAGACCGGCTGCTGGGAGGCGGTGGCTTCGGGTGCGGGTTTGGCAAACATCGCTCGCGATGTCGTCGCCGAAGGCAAGGGCCACCGGATCGTGGAGCTGGCTGGGGGAGAGGCCGCCCACATTCGAGGTGAGCACGTGTCGGCCGCCATGGCCGAAGGCGATTCAGATGCTGCCGAGGTGCTCGACCGGTTCGGCTGGTGGGTGGCCGAAGGTCTGGCCAGCCTCGTGGCGTTGCTCGATCCGGAACTCATCGTGCTAGGTGGGGGCCTCACCGCCATCAACCGTCATTTCATCTCCGACGTGCAGGAGCGGGTCAACGCCACCGTGATGGGTGCCGCGTATCGACCAGAGGTTCCCATCGTTCCCGCTCGGCTCGGGGCAGAGGCCGGAGCGATCGGGGCCGCCATCAGCAGCCGCGACCTGTTCCTGGGCCGCTGACCGGCACGGCTGATCGAACGATCAGCCGGCACCACCGGTGAGGCCGTGCACGGTCATCCTAATGACGGCCTCAACCGGGGGCGGAGAATCGGTGTCGGTCGCCGTGCGGCTTATCTCATCGGTGATGCCGCGGATCGCAATCGCCATTGTGCGGGCATCGCCCTGCTTGATCAGCCCCTGCCCCATGGCCTCGGTGAGATGACGAACAGCGTCCTCGGTAGAGATCTCGCGGCCCCGGCGAAGCTCGTCGGCAAATGTGTCTTCGGTCCGGGCAAAGTCGACCAGACGCTGAACCTCCGGGTGCTCCGCCAACCAGTCGAGCGTTGCCCGAACGCCCAGCTCGATTCGACGCAATGGGTTGGGCTCGTCGCAGATGGCTGCCTGCTGGTGGCGTCGCAGCTCGAGAAGCGCGTCCTTGAGGATCTCACGAAGCAGGTCTTCCTTCGAGGTGAAGTACCAGTAGAACACCCCCTTGCCCACACCGACCTCGCCCACGATGTCAGCCACCGATGTGGGGTGATATCCCTGTTCGGCGAACTTGTCGATCGCCACCCGCAAGAGTTCCTGGCGGCGCTCGTGGCCGCGGGAGGTCAGCTTGCGTTCAGCGCGGGCCAGCGACATGGATCCCCAGGGTAGAGCAGTTTCTTGACCGTTGAGTCAAGAACGGACGGGCCGCCCCCCACAGCCGCTGAGCTGCTAGACCGGTGGCATGACCGACCCGATTGTGGAGCAGCTCGATGCGACCGGTGTCCCGTACCAGATGGTTGACTGTGACCCCGATCTGGCTGATACCGCAGAGTTCTGCCGGGCGTATGGCTATGCGTTGGCCGATTCGGCCAACACCATCATCGTTGTCGGTAAGAGCACGCCGCGAGTCTTTGCCGCCTGTGTGGTGTTGGCCGATTCGCGGCTCGACGTGAACGGTGTGGTCCGGAAGCGATTCGGAACCCGTAAGGCGTCGTTCGCGTCAGGGGACCAGACGATGGAGCTCACCGGCATGGCCATCGGAGGGGTGACCGCCGTCGGACTACCGGCCGACTTGCCGCTGTGGGTCGATAGTCGGGTGATGACACGAGACAACGTCGTGCTGGGAGGGGGAGGCAGAGAACGAAAGATTGTGGCGCCTCCCGACGTCCTGGTGGCCCTGCCCAACGCCGAAGTGGTGGAGGGTCTGGCCAAGCCGATCGAGACCACGCCCGGCGGCTAGACGGCCCAGCCCCGCGATCGCTCGACGGCCTGAGTCCAGCGGCCATACAGTTCCTCCGCTCCGCTGCGGTCTGCCGACGGTGTGAACGAGGCGTCCACCTCCCAGCTGTCGACGACGTCTTGAGTGCTTGCCCAATAGCCCTCGGCAAGCCCGGCCAGGTAGGCCGCTCCTAGGGCGGTGCACTCCATGTTCGCCGGGCGGGTCACGGGAACATTGAGCTGGTCGGCTTGAATCTGGAGGAGAAGGTCCATGACGCTGGCTCCGCCGTCGACCCGCAGCTCTGCGGGCAACGTGCCAGAGCCTCTCGTCATCGCATCAACCACGTCGCGCACGCTGAAAGCGATCGCTTCCACGGTGGCGCGAGCAAGCTCGGCTCGCCCGGTGCCTCGGGTGATACCAACGATGGTGCCGCGTGCATAGGGATCCCAATACGGGCTACCCAGCCCCGTGAACGCTGGCACCATGAAGAGATCGCCGCTGGTCTCCACCGAGGCCGCAAGGGGTCCGATTTCTGCCGCTTCCTTGATGATGCCGAGACCGTCGCGAAGCCACTGGATCGCCGACCCGGTCACGAACACGGCGCCCTCGTAGGCATAGGTCGCGGCGCCGCCTTCTGTCAGCTGCCATGCAACCGTCGACAGCAAACCTTCGACGGGGTCGGGCATCGCAGTGCCGACGTTCATCAACACGAAGCTGCCCGTTCCGTAGGTGTTCTTGGTCATGCCGGGCTCGAAGCACGCCTGCCCGAACAATGCCGACTGCTGGTCGCCAGCAACTCCGCTGATCGGGATCCCGGCGCCGAGTGCGGTGGTATCGGCGGTGACTCCGAACCGGCCGCTCGTGGGGCGCACTTCGGGCAGCGCAGAGATCGGCACTCCGAGCAGTGAGCACATTTCTTCGGACCAGGCGAGCCGACCGATGTCCATGAGCAAGGTGCGGCTTGCATTGGATGGTTCAGTGGCGTGAACCGCCCCATCGGTGAGCTTCCACATCAACCAGGTATCGATGGTGCCCAGGGCGAGATGCTCGTTGGCTTCGACCCCTCCCTCGTTCAGCAGCCACCGGAACTTGGTACCCGAGAAGTACGGGTCGAGCACCAGCCCTGTGGTGGAACGGACCATGTCGAGGTGTCCCTCTTCGCTGAGTTCATCGCAGTACGCCGCCGTCCGCCGGTCCTGCCACACGATGGCGCGATGCAGAGGCTCGCCGGTGCGGCGGTCCCACGCAACCACGGTCTCTCGCTGGTCGGTGATCCCGATCGCGACGACAGGCTCCTCGAGTCCCGCCATCAACTCGGCGATCACCTGTTGGATACTGGTCCAGATTTCGTCGGCGTCGTGCTCGACCCAGCCGGGCTGGGGGAAGTGCTGGGTGAACTCGGTATAGGCCAGCCCTTTGACCTCGGACCGCTCATCGATGGCCAGTGCTCTCACACCGGTGGTACCCGCATCTAAGGCGACAACTATTCCCACACTCGCTCCTTGTCTTGGTCCGGGTAGGAATGTAGTTGAGGTCAGTCGCCCGTGCCGAGAGCGTGTTGGCCGCCGCCGTTCAGTGCCACGGCGTCAGACTGGCCCTGGGTCAGCACCTCGATCAACTCGTTGCTGCTGACTGCGACGAAGACCATCGTGCGTATGTCCTTGTCGGTGAGCGGTCCCGACGTGGTGAGAACTCCCTCGTCGATGAGCGTGTCCACTAGCTCGGATTCCTGCCCTTTGACCACCTGCATGATTTCGCTGGGGGTGTAGTTCTGCAGTTCAAGCGGTGCGGGTGTTTCCACGACCACGGGTAGGTCGGTGCCGGCGGCTACCGCCAGCCCGGTGCTCTCGGTAATCATGGGTTCCGCGACGTACTCGGTCTCGGCAACCGCAGAAGGGTCGGCCGGTGCGAGAGCATCGAGGGAGGCAGCAAGCTCCTCGGCGTCAATGTCGTCGAGATCGATGTCTTCAATATCGATGTCTTCAAGATCGATGTCTTCAAGCTCGGTGTCTTCGAGGTCGGTGTCGACGGCATCGTCGGTTGCGTCGAGCTCGGTGTCGACGGCAGCATCGGGTTCGTCGATATCGACTTCATCGAGGGCGGTGTCCACGGCATCGTCGTCGGCGGCATAGTCGGCGGCTTCCGCCTCGGTGGCTTCGATACTGGAATCGTCGGTGTCGCTGGTGGGGGCAACCCAGGCCGGGTCAGTCTCCACCTCGATACCCGGCTTAGCTGTGCTGGTGGCAGCGTCTGCTGTGCTGGTGGCAGCGTCTGCTGTGCTGGTGGCAGCGTCTGCTGTGCTGGTGGCAGCGTCCGCTGTGCTGGTGGCAGCGTCTGCTGTGCTGGTGGCAGCGTCCGCTGTGTCGGTGGCAGCGTTGGCCGCTTCCTCGATGGTCTCGTCGGTTGGTTCATCCGCCGACGGCACTTCGCCGCTCGGATAGATGTCGTTGTTGCTGACCCCGGATTCGGCCCGGTCCTCGGCCAAACGTTCACTCAAGGCCTCCCCGAACAGCGGGGTGCGAGGCGCTTCTGGCGGGACCACGGTGCGATCGCTCGTGGCGTCGTCGCTGAGTGCCTGGGGGCCGCCGGGGCGCGCGGTCGGTGGTGCTTCCGGGACTCGCTCACCGAAAAGCGACTCTCGCTTCTCAGAGTCGACACCAACCCCGACAAGCCGTCGATCCGTCGGTGATGATGCCGTCTCGGCAACCTGATGCGAATCCGTTTCGTGCTCGGCCAGCTCGTCCTCGGCACCGAAGAACGGTTTGAATCCGCCGAAGCGGGCAAACAGGATGGTGAAGACGAACCCGACGAAGCCCAACGCAAGCGCTCCGGCGCTGGTCATGTCGTATACGCCGATGAGCCACAGCACGAGGGCCACAACCACGGTGAACACACCGATTCCCGTGATGATCGACTTCGTCATGTCTTCCTTTCAGGTGCCTGGGTGAAACCCGTTGAGACGGGCGTGTAGTGCCCGCCCATTCGGTGGCGCGAGACAACGATAGGCGGCGATTCGCCGCGCTGAAAGTGTGACCACCAAGAGCACGCTGAGACTACGTAGAGCGCGGGTGTGAGCGCGGTCTCAAGTGAAGGGTTACCATGGCCCAGTCGTGTGAAACTGCCAACAGTCCGGCTGAGGTTGAGGGTGAAGGAACAGAAGCTCAAGTCAGGTGCGCGACGACCTTGCCGCCTGCCCTTCCTGATTCTCGTCTCGGTGCTGCTCGGATCGATCCTGGTGCCCGCCGCTCAAGCCCAGGAGAACGTCGACGACGCTCGCAAGGAACGTGAGCAGGCCAAGGCTGAACGAGCCGATGCCCTGCGGGAGCTCGAGGCGGCCAAGTTGAAGAACGACGAACTGGCCGAGTTGCTCGATTACCTCAACGTCGAGATCGCCACCACCGAACTGGCGGTCGAACTTCTGCGCACCCAGCTCGAGGTCGTCGACGCCGAACTGCAGGAGGCTCGTCAGATCCGGCTCGATGCGCTGGCCGAGACCGAGCGGCTCAAGGAAGAGATCGCCACCATCGCCGTGGCCGGCTTCGTGCGGTCCACCCGAAAGGAAGAGGCCTTCTTCGGAGCGGGCTCGCTGAGCGACGCCTACCGTCAAGACTCGCTGATCCGCGAAGCCAACGCCGAGCCGGCCGAGTTGCTCGACCAAGTCCGACTGATCGAAGAAGAAGGGCTGCTCGCCGAGGCGGCGGTGCAAGCGGCAGCTGCAGAAACCACCGAACTGGAGCGTCAGCTCGCCGGCCAACTGCGGGGGTTGGAGACCGGCCTGTTCGAGTCCGCGGAATTGAAGGCCGAATTCGAGCGGCGCGTCACCGAGCAAGAAACGATGGTGTCTGAGCACCAGCGGGACATCGAGGAGCTCACGGCCTACATCATCGCCAACACGCCACCTTCGACGACCGCCCCAACCGTTGCGCCGCCGGCAGGCGATCCTTCGGTTCAAGGCTATGACTGGCCGCTGATCGGTCGTCTTTCAAGCGGCTTTGGTCCCCGTATCCATCCGATCTTCGGTACCCGGCGGCAGCACACCGGCATCGACGTGGGCGGTACGTCCGGCGAGCCCATCTATGCAGCCAAGGGTGGAACCGTGCTTTCAGCTGGCTGGCGGGGAGGCTACGGCAATGCGGTCGTCATCGACCACGGCGACGGGTTCAGCACCCTCTATGCCCACCAGTCGAAGATGGCCGTGCAAGCGGGCGATGTCGTCGATCGTGGTGAGGTCATCGGCTTTGTGGGCAACACCGGATGGTCCACCGCTCCACACCTGCATTTCGAGCTGCGGCTCAACGGTGAACCGATCGACCCGCTGCCCTACCTGCCCTGAGGGTTGATCTCGAGGACTACTTTGTTGGCGGTGCCAGATCCGAGTGCATCGAACGCCTGCTCGTAATCTTCCAGCTTGAGCCGGTGGCTTATCACCGCACTGATGTCCAGACCCGAGCTGAGCATCGCCACCGCCTTGTACCACGTGTCGAACATTTCGCGTCCGTAGATGCCTTTGATGGTGAGGCTCTTGAAGATGGCCTGATTCAGGTCGATGTCGGCATGGTCACTGAAGACTCCTAGCAGGCCGACCTTGGCGCCGTGGTTGGCAACGTCGAGGATGTCCTGCACGGCGCTGGGGCTGCCCGACATCTCGAGTGCGATGTCAAAGCCCTCGGTCATGTCGAGTTCGCTCATCGCTGCCCGTAACGATTCACTGCCCGCGTCCACGGCGAGCGTGGCGCCCATCTGCGCGGCTGTCGTGAGCCGGTCTGGATCGATATCGCTGATCACCACGTGGCGCGCTCCGACGTGGCGGCAAATCGCCGCCGCCATCTGCCCGATGGGGCCGGCACCGGTGATGAGCACGTCCTCGCCGGCCAGATCGAAGGACAGACAAGTGTGGACGGCGTTGCCCAGCGGATCGAGGATGGCGGCGATCTCGTCGGGTACGTGGTCGGGAATCGGGTAGGCGTTGGTCGCCGGGATGACCACGAAGTCGGCAAAGCCGCCATCGGTTTGGATCCCAACGCCGATCGTGTTGCGGCACAGATGCCCCTGCCCTGAGCGGCAGTTCCGGCAGTGTCCGCACACGATGTGGCCCTCACCGGCGACCCGGGTACCGGGGGCGATGTCGTGAACGTTCGAGCCGCACTCGATCACTGTTCCGACGAACTCGTGACCGAGTGTGACTGGCGGTGTGATGGTCTCCTGGGCCCACGGATCCCAGCGATAGATGTGAAGGTCCGTCCCGCAGATGGCGGCGTGGCTGACCTCGATGAGAACATCGTCGGGTCCAGGCTCAGGGGCTGGGGTTTCGATCAGCTCGAGCCCCGGTGCTGGTTGCGGCTTGACGAGGGCCCTCACCCCAGCACTCCGGCATCGCCGCCGACGGCAATGAATGCACCGATCGCATCGTCGAGCTGCTCGATCGTGTGAGCGGCGTTCATCTGGGTCCGGATCCGAGCGGTTCCGACCGGCACGACCGGATAGCTGAACGCGGTGACGTACACCCCCCGGTCGAGCAGATCGGCGGCCATCGTCGCCGCAGTGCCGGCGTCTCCGATCATCACCGGAATGATCGGGTGGTCTTGGCCGGCGAGGTCGAAGCCCGCCTCGGTCATGCGCGACCGAAAATGGGCGGCATTCGCCTGTAGTCGGGCTCGCCTGTCGTCGGCCTCCTTGACGAGCCGTAGCGCCTGGCGGGCACCGCCGACCAGAGCCGGGGCCAGCGCATTGGAGAACAGGTAAGGGCGGGCTCGTTGGCGCAACAGGTCGATGACAGGCCGCCGCGCGGCGACGAAGCCTCCCATGCCTCCCCCGAGTGCCTTGCCCAGCGTGCTGGTGACAATGTCGACTCGGTCGACGACGTCGAAGAGCGAGGGCGTGCCCCGCCCTCCGGGGCCGACGAAGCCGGTGGCGTGGCAGTCGTCCACCATCACGAGGGCGTCGTGTCCGTCGGCCACCTCACAGATCGAAGCGAGGTCGGCGAAGTAGCCGTCCATCGAGAAAACACCGTCGGTCACAATCAGCACGGTCTGGGCGCCGTCCTGTTTGGCCTGTGACACCTTGTTGTTGAGGTCGTCGATATCTCTGGTTGCGAACCGGTAGCGGGCGGCCTTGCACAAACGGATGCCGTCGATGATCGACGCATGGTTCAGCGAATCTGACACGATGGCGTCGCCCTCGCCGCGCCACGGCTCGAATACCCCCCCGTTGGCGTCGAAGCACGCAGCGAAACTGATCGAACCCTCGGTGCCCAGGAATTCGGCGATCTCGGCTTCGAGCAGTTGGTGCTGATCGAGGGTGCCGCAAATGAAACGAACCGACGCCATCCCGTAGCCGTATCGGTCCATTGCCCCGGCCGCGGCGTTGACCAGCGATGGATCATCGGCCAGCCCGAGATAGTTGTTGGCGCAGAGGTTCAGCACCGGTCCGTCGTGGCCCACGACCTCGACCGATCCACCCTGCGGCGATGTCATCGCTCGTTCGGGTTTCCACAGACCCTCGGCCCGGATCTCATCGATCGTGCGCTCGACTCGGGAATAGAACTCGGTGCGGCTCATCATCTCCCTTTCCAAGGAGATCTCACCGTACTGGAGAACCGTTTCCGGCGCCCGGTGGCTAGACCCGCACGTTGATGGTGTGCCAGCCGGATGCACCGTTCGGTGCGACGTCGGTGACCACATCGGTCTGTGTGCGATCTGTTGCGTCGGTCGCTCTCACCCGGATGCGGTGTTCACCGCTGGGCAGGGTCGCACGGGCAGCCCATTGGCGCCAGGCGTTGACCCCGAGTGATTCACCCAGCTCGGCCTCCAGCCACGGTTCATCGTCCACCTGTACCTCGACCTTCACGATTCCGGTGTTCGGCGCCCACGCAACCCCACCGATCGCAACCTCGCCCGCGTTCAGCTGTTCGCCGTTGCGGGGGGTGTCGATGCGGCTTTGGGTCTTCACCGGTCCCAACTTCGACCAGCCGCGCGGGATCCAGAAACCGTCGAAGTCTTCAAAGGTCGTGAGTTCGATCTCTTTCAACCACTTGGTGGCCGACACATAGCCGTAGAGGCCGGCGACCACCAATCTCACCGGGAAGCCATGATCGACTGGAAGTGGTTCTCCGTTCATCCCGACGGCCACCAGCGCCGTGCGACCGTCATAGGCGGCCTCGGTCGGGAAGCCACAGTCCCACCCGTCCACCGATGCCGACCGAATCTGGGTGGCGCCGGCCTGAACGCCGGCTTCGTCGAGCAGCTCGGCGAGGGGCACACCCTGCCACACCGCATTGCCGACGAGTCCGCCTCCGATCGGATTTGAAACACAGCTCAGCGTCACCGGAGCGATCGTGGTGGCCCGGTCCAGCAACTGCTGGTAGGTGAACGTGAGCTCGTTGTCCACCAAGCCCTTGATCGTGAGGCTCCATGTGTCGGGGTCGACCTGAGGGGTCAGGGTTGCGGTGTCGATGAGGTAGAAGTCGTCGTTTGGTGTGATGACCGGCGAGACCCCGGGGGTGGAGGCCACCGGGCTGGCCTCGGCGGCTGCGACAGCAGCCTGAATCTCATCGGATCCTTCAAGGGCGATCAGCTCCACTTCGCCCCGTGCCTGTTCTACTGCCGCACCGGCCCGCAACTGTCGCGCCCCGAGCGCCAGGCCGGCGGCCGAGGCCGCGGCGGCTGCCAGCCAGCCGAGGAAGGTTCGCCGCTCGACCGCGGTCTGATCGATCGGGTTGGCTGGGGCGGCACCGCTCACGGTCAACGGTGTGGGCCCATCCCTCGGGGTGGTGGCCAGCAGCACTGCGAGCACTGCGATACCGGCCAGCACGGCGAGGGTGGACACGATGAGTCCGAAACCCCAGCCGCCCTGAGGGTCGACTCCGAGCGCCAGCCAGCCCACCACGCCGAACAGCGAGATTCCGATCACGCCGGTCGATGGGCGATGCATCGATGCGACACCTAACGCGGCGCCGAACACCAACGACAGGATCACGGTGCCGAGAATCAGCGCCGGCTTGTCGGCCAGCCCAAAAACATCCTTGCCGAATTCGATGAACCACGTGGGCGCATTGTCGATGACCCGGTTGCTCACTCCGATCACCGGACCTGGTTTGGGGGCGGCGAAGGCGGCGGCGAGTTCGCCGACGGCCAAGGCCGCGGCGCCGGCGACCATGCCGGTGAGAGCGCCAGCCCATCGTCTGGGGGCGCGTTCGGGCGCAACTGGCGCCTGGGGGTGATCGATGGTGGTTGCCATTGCAGAGATGGTGGCCGCCGCCGGCGAAAAGGGGGCGAAAAAGATGCCCGGGGGGGAATGTGAGCAGGGCGGCCAGGGCGGCGAGCTAGGCCAGTAGGGGTAGAACGATCTCCAGGCTGTCGGGACAGACCGGGTGGGCGGTGAGCCAGTCGGCCAAGCCACTTCTGGGAATCTCGGCCGTCTCGACGACCTCGCCGTCGGGGCAGCTGAGCTGAGCGTCGCTGTAGGTCTGGAAGACGCGAGCCTCGATGCGGCCGTCGTCGCGGTCGTAGGAGCCTGATCCCAGCAGCGTCAGGTGGAGTCCGACCAGCCCGGCCTCCTCCATGAGTTCCCGCTCAGCTGCGGCTGTCCACTCCTCGCCGACGCCCACAACGCCGCCGAAGGCGATGTCCCAGATCCCCGGGTTGACATCTTTCCACTCGGCCCGGCGATGGACCACGAGTCGGTCGTCGGGCCGCCACACCGCCACATAGGTTGATCGATGACGCAGGCGCTGGGCCCGCATCTCGGCGCGGGTCACGATCCGTTCGACCCGTCCGTCGCGATCGACGACCTCGACAAGCTCCTCGCCCGGCCCGCTCATTCCTGTTCGAGCCGCAGCGCCTGTTTGGGACACCCGTAGACGGCTGCTTCTACGTCGGCGCGTTGCTCTTCAGAAACAACATCGGAGAGGATCTCGAGTAGGTCATCATCGTCGACTCGGAATGTCTCGGGCGCCAAGGCCTCGCATACTCCGTTGGCCTCACATTGATCACGGTCCACCACGATCCTCATCGGGTCACCTCCATGGTCGGATTTCTAGAAACGGGTATAGCCGCCGTCGACCACGATCTCATCACCGGTATGGAAGGTCTGGGTCGGGTCGGCCAAGAAGGCCCCCAGCGCAGCAAAGTCGTTGGGCTGGCCCCAACGGCGCACGGGTGTGCGCGTGGTGGTGGCGGCGAGGAACTTGTCGTAGGAACGGGCCGCTTGGGTCATTTCGGTCTCGGTCCAGCCCGGGATGATGCTGTTGCAGCGGATCCGATGGCGAGCGAGTTCCACGGCCAGGCCCCGCATGATGGCGAGCACCGAGATCTTGCTGGCGGCGTACGACTGAGCCATCGGTGCACCGTGGATGGCCGATGTGGACGACACGCCGATCAATGCACCGCCCTCACCCTGGTTGATCAAGACCCGGGCCGCCGCCCGCAGTGTGAAGAAGACCCCGTCGACGTTGACCGCCTGCAGCCGGTGCCATTCCTCGGTGGATTGGTCGACAAAGGGTTGCGGCGTGGCCGAAATCCCGGCGTTGGCGAACACCGAGTCGATCCGTCCCAATCGCTCACGGGCCTCGGCCATTGCGTCGTCGACCTCGGACTCGACCGAGACGTCCACACGCTGGACATGAACCACCCCGCCGATCGATTCGAGCTGTGCGGCCGCACTGCGCAGCTTGTCGGCGTTCCGCCCCCAGATTGAGACCGCGGCGCCAGCGGCGGCGCACCCGGTCGCCAGTCCTAGACCGATGCCACCGTTGCCTCCGGTCACCACAACGACCCGACCGGACAGATCGGTGCGAGTATCAACCATTCCCCGACCCTATCCACCGGCCTCTGTTGCCAGCCACGTGGAGGCGTGGCTCTGCGGTTGGTCGGTGGCCGTTCAGAGCGCGACGCAGCGGTCGCTGAGCTGGCCGGGGGACCAGGCCGACCATAGGCCCCCGACCGCTCGGCGGCTGTGCTCGGTCCACCTGATCGCCGTCGGAGCTGAGATTCTCCGCACTGTCTGGTAGATGCCGCCCTCGAACACCCGGTAGCCGGCCCATCCTCCGGGCCAGTCCTTGGTGGAGCCGACTTCGGTGACCAGGAGCGGACCAACCCGGCGGGCTCGGTTTCGGTGGGTGTGACCCGAGCTCACCAGTGTGGCGGGCGCAGCCTTGCCCAGATCGGCCAGGAACGGCTTAGCTTCCACCGAGCTGATCCCGGGCGGCCAATAGGTGGGAAAACGGTGCTTCTGGAACTGATGGTGAAGAAGCATCAGGTTCGGCGTCGCCGAACTCGAGGCGGCATCGATGAGATCGTCGCGGATCGGCTCGATGGTCCCGTCGTCTTCGTAGTCGACGGTTGTGTCCCCGACGATGATCCGCACGCCCGCCATGTCGTGGGTGCGCACGCCACGCTCGACTTGAAGGCCCCGTTTGCCGAATGTGTCGGGCAGCTCGATAGGCCAGGCATCGTCGACGTCGTGGTTTCCCGGTAAGAGGATCATCGGGAGCCTCGGGAAGCGGTCGACCAGCTGTCCGACCAACTCGAAGTCTCGGGTGCGACGGTGGTGGGCGGCGTCGCCCTTGATCACGAGTAGCGACGCTCCCCAGTCGATTGCTTCTTGAATGGCCGCGGTGGCGCAACGCATGTCGTACCATTCGGCGGCGTCGGGTTCGATGTCGGCGATCGTGCGCAGGGCTCCCCAGTTCTTGGATCCGAGGTGGAGATCCGAAATGGTGGCGATGCGGCAGAGCTCTGCGCCATGGGGGGACTGGGGGATCCGAGCCCGAAGGCGCTGTGAACCATGAGCGGTTCGCACATCGATGTCGACGACACCGTCGGGCAGGTTGTCGAGCACCACCGATCCGGGGCCGCCGTCATGCACGAACCGGACGGTGTCACCGGTGCTCAGGTCGACCGCCATCTGTCCGCGGGGCTGATCGCCCCAGGTGAGCTGGGCCGCCCCCGGCTCCACCGCCCAAACCATGAGCGGCGAAGGGTTCAGCCAAGGGAGTCTGGCCATCGGCACCTCAACCGGACACGAAGGCCGTCAGTCGCTGCGCTTCACGTTCGCGCAGAGCCGCCGCCACACGATGTTTCTCGAGCACTTGTTCGACGGTCTTCTCCGCCTGGGTCAGCGGATGATCGGCGAGGAAATCGGCAACGTCGGCCACTTGTTCGACGGTGTCGAGCCATGTGACCCCTTCGACCATGCGGCTGAGGGCGGCGCTGGGGAACATCTCGGCGAGACGATCCCAGTTCGACTTGATGAAGTGCCAGGTCTGCGTCCCAGCCGTCGGGTTAGCCAGCGCGCTGCGGAGTGCAAAGGGAGCGTCCTGCGATCTGATCTGGCCGTCGAGAACCATTGAACGGAATTGCCCCACCAGCTCGTCGGTGGGAAAGCCGGTGAGGCCGTAGAGATAGCGAAGCTGTTCCTGCGGGTTGGTACTCGTTCGATACTCGGTCGCGTAGTCGTCGAAGTCGGCTTGGTCGCCGACGAACGCAGCGACCGTAATGGCCGCCGACATCAATGCCGGCTCGACCAGTTCGGGATTGCGGCGGCCCACCGACACGGTTCGTTGACACTCCTGCTGCCCGTCGGGGTCCTCGGCAATTGTGCCCATCGCCTTGACCAAGTCGGCTCGGAGCTGGCGGGTCCGCAACGGCTCGTCCTCCACCGGGGTCAGGCCGATATTGGCCAGCATCGGTGACAGGATGTCGTGGGCAATCGTGCGAAACCCGTCCTTTGCGTCGTCGCCGACCAGGCGGTTCAGCCTGTCGAGTCCGGCGATGATTCGCTGCCAGACCGAGCGGGAGGTTTCGGCCGCCATCGCCTCCAAGAGCGTGAGGAACGTCGGCGTGCCCGTGGTGCCAGCCTGCACCGAAGCCCACGCATCGTCGATCAGAGCGTAGCGTTCGACCTCGCTCAGCTCGTTGTTCTCCAGCGTGCTCAAACCTTCGAGCAACTCCGGTGGATACTCGACCCGTACGAAGCTGGCCCCGTCGGCGTTGACCACTACGTGGGTGCCCTCCGGGATCGCTACCTCGATCGGATCGTCGCCGAGCACGACCTTGGAGGTCGTCCGTTCGTCACCGTGAACGATGGCGTAGGAGAGCGGTACTTCCCAGCGGTGGTCCTCGGCCTCTGCCCCTCCGCCAGCGGACAGGCAGCGGGTTTGGGACAGTGTGGCGACGCCGTCGGCGTAACCCACCTCGACCAGGGGAAAGCCGCCCTGATAGATCCAGCCGTCCATCATCTGGCGGACCGGTTTGCCGCTGGCTTCTTCGATCGCATCCCACAGATCGGTTGTCTTGGTGTTCCCATAGGCATGTTTGGCCATGTAGAGCCGCAATCCCTCACAGAACACGTCCTCTCCGAGGTGCTGCTCGAGCATCCTGACCACAGCCGCCCCCTTTTCATAGGTGAGCACGTCGAACATCCCCTCGGACTCTTCGGGAGTGTTGACCTCGTATTCGATCGGACGGGTGGCTGCCAGGGCGTCAGTGGCGAAAGCTGCGGTCCGCTCGAGCCCGAAGTCGGCCCACCGATTCCACTCGGGTCGGTACTCGTCGGTGCACTTCATCTCCATGAATGTTGCAAACGCCTCGTTGAGCCAGATCCCTTCCCACCAGCTCATCGTGACCAGATCGCCGAACCACATGTGGGCGAGTTCGTGATTGATCACATCGACCGATCGCTGCTTTTCGGCGTGGGTTGTGACCGCCGGGTCGATCATCAGGATCGCTTCCCGGAACGTGATGCAGCCGAGGTTTTCCATGGCGCCGAAGGCGAAATCGGGGATGGCGATCAGGTCGACTTTGTCGCCGGGATAGTCGACCCCGAAGTAGGTTGCGAAGTAGTCGAGGGCGAACTCTGCGGCGTCGAGCGCGTGCTCGGTCATGTTCGACATTCCCGGCTTCGACACGATCCGCAGCGGTACATTGTCGACCAGTCGGGTTTGGCTGAACTCGAGTGGGCCGATGACCCACGCCACCAGATACGTGGACATCACCATGGTGGTGGCGAAGTAGGCGGTGTGGCTCCCGTCGTCGTGCTGATCCCGGTCGATCTCAGCTGCATTGGAGACCGACTCCATTCCCTCCGGGACCCGCAGCGAGATGTCGAAAGTTGCCTTGTAGGCCGGTTCGTCCCAGCAGGGGAACGCCTTGCGAGCATGGGGAGCTTCGAACTGAGTGGTGCCCATCACCCGTGGGTTGCCATCGACATCGGTGAAGTGGCTGAGATAGAAACCGACGAGGTGCTCGTTGAACGAGCCGCTGAAGTCGATGGTGATCGAGGTGGAAGGGCCGGCCGGAGCCGCTGCGATGGTCATCCTCTCGGTCTCTGCATCCAAGGTGAACGGGGCGTCGGCTCCGTCGACGGTCACCGACGAGATCGCCAGACCATCGTTGTTGAGCGTCAGTTCCTGCACCGGAAACTTGACATCGGCGGTGATGGTGACCGCCCCGGAGAACGTCTCGCCATCGAAATCGGGGTTGATGAAGAGTCGGTAGTTGCGAGGTGTCACCGAACCGGGCAGCCGATGAGGATTCGTAACGGTTTCAACTTCAGGCACGACTGCGAGGCTACCCGTCCGGTACGGTCACATACCGTCCTTAGCAGCGTTGAAATGCAGAGAGCAGCGTGACCGATCCAACCGAACAATCTGAAATCGCGGCCGACCGATATGACGTGTTGGGAATCGGCAACGCCATCGTCGATGTGATAGCCAAATGCACCGACGACTTCCTCGTCGAGGAAAGCATCGAAAAGGGTGGCATGACCCTGATCGATGAGGGGAGGGCCAAGCAGCTCTATCGAGCGATGGGACCAGCGATCGAGGCAAGCGGTGGGTCGGTTGCCAACTCGATGGCGGGAATCGCGTCCTTCGGCGGTAGCGCCGCGTTCATCGGCAAAGTACACGCCGACCAGTTGGGTGAGGTCTTCATCCACGACATGCGTTCGGTCGGCGTGGCCTGTGATGTCGATGGCTCCGACAACGGCCCGGCGACAGCACGGAGCCTGATCCTCGTCACGCCTGACGCACAACGGTCCATGAATACCTTTCTCGGGATTTCCTCGCTGTTGCATCCCGACGATGTCGACACCGGCCTGGTCGCCGCGTCCACCCTTCTTTTCTGCGAGGGCTACCTGTGGGATGTCGAATCAGCGAAACGGGCCATACGGCATGCCATGCACGCGGCGATCGATTCGGGTAACCGTGTCGCATTGAGTCTGTCCGACACCTTCTGCGTCGACCGCCACCACCAGGAGTTCCGCAATCTCGTCGCGGGACCGGTCGACACCCTCTTTGCGAACCGGGCCGAACTGCTCCGGCTCTACGAAACCGACGACGTCGAGTCGGCCTTCGAACAGCTGGGCCGGGAAGTGGCGCTGGGTTGTGTGACGATGGGAACCAAGGGATCGATGCTCATCGACCACGGACGCCAGATCAAGATCCCCGCCTATGAAGTGGGCCGAGTGATGGACACCACCGGGGCGGGTGATCAATACGCGGCCGGAGTGCTGTTCGGGCTGTCGCAGGGTCGGCCGCTGGAGGAGTGTGGTCGTCTCGGTTCGCTGGCCGCCGCCGAGGTGATCAGTCATGTGGGCCCCCGTCCGCTCACCCCTCTCGCCGATCTCGATTTCTCTCACGCCACCGTCGACCGGCGGAGCTGGATCGACCACTGACGCTCAGACGCTCCAGCCCACGAGCTTGGTGTCGAGGTACTCGTCGATACCGACATGCCCGCCCTCTCGCCCGATGCCGCTCTCTTTGATGCCACCAAAGGGGGCTGCGGCCGCTGTCGGGTTGATGTCGTTGATACCGATGATGCCGAATCGCAGTCCCTCTGCGATTCGCCACGCCCGGCTCACGTCGCGGGTATAGATATAGGCGGCCAGCCCGTACTCGGTGTCGTTGGCCAGCGCCAGGATGTCGTCCTCGTGGTCGAACACGATCACCGGTGCTACTGGACCGAACGTCTCCTCAGAGTGGATCACCATCTCCGGGGTCACCCCGGACAGAACCGTAGGCGCGTAGAACAGGCCGCGATCGAGACCGCCGTCGATCAGGCGAGATCCGCCGGCTCGTACCTCAGCTCCTTTGGCCACCGCGTCCTGAACCTGACGGTCGACCTTGTCGAGACTCTGCTGGTCAACCAAGGGGCCGATCGTGATTCCCTCCTCGGTTCCTTCGCCCGCTTTCATCTTCGCCACCCGCTCGCTGAGCGTGTCCACGAAGCGATCAGCGATGGAACGCTGCACGTAGATCCGGTTGGGGCTGATGCACGCTTGCCCGGTGTTCAGAAACTTCACCAGCGACGCACCTTTGGCGGCATGGACCGGGTCGGCGTCGTCGAACACGATAAAGGGGGCGTGCCCGCCGAGCTCCATCGAGACCCGCTTCATTGTGGGGGCGGCTTGCTGGGCCAGCAGCTTCCCCACCTCGGTCGAGCCGGTGAAGGTGAGTTTACGCACCCGGGCGTCGGCGAGCCAGGCGGCCCCGACCGAGGCTGGATCGCTGGTGTTCACCAGATTCACCACCCCGGCCGGCACGCCGGCGTCATGAAAGATCTCGAACATGGCCTGGGCGCAGAGGGGCGTCTGCTCGGCCGGCTTCAGCACGATCGTGCAGCCGGCGGCCAGCGCCGGCCCGATCTTGCGGGTCAACATCGAGATCGGGTAGTTCCACGGGGTGATCGCGGCACACACACCGACCGGCTGGCGCATCACGACGAACCGCTGATCGGCCCGCGGTGCGGGGATCGTCTCGCCATACACCCGCTTGGCTTCTTCTGCGTACCACAGCAGAAAGTCGGCTCCGTACTTGACCTCGTTCCGGGCCGCCCGCAACGGTTTCCCCTGCTCGGCGGTCATGGTCTGAGCGAGCTGCTCGGCTCGCTCGCTCATCAGCTCCCAACACCGGTACAGCACCGAAGAACGTTCGTAGGCAGTTGTTGAAGCCCAGCTGCCAAAGGCACCGTCGGCAGCCGCCACTGCCCGTTCGGCCTCCGCTGCACCGCCGTCGGCCACGGCGCCGATGACCTCACCGGTTGCGGGGTTGGTGACCGCAAAGGTCGAGTCAGAGTTGAGCCACTTGCCGTCGACGTAGTGCACGACGTGACGGTATCGCGCCAACGGGCCCGGTCACGAAAGATTTGGGTGTCGGCAGGAGCGGGGCGACGCGCCCCCGCCGACCATTCGTTTGTAGCACGCCAAATCCGGTTTTGGTGATTCGGACACCAAGAGCCAACCTGAGCAAATTCGCTCTAACGCCCGGTACGGGCGCTCCGGGTGTTACTGCACGCGGGCGCCGGCCAGCGGTGCGGTGGGTTCACCCAGGAAGTGGCCTTGCCCCCAGTCAACACCGAGCTTGCGCAGGGTGCGCAGCTGATTCCAGGTTTCGACGTTTTCGCCGACCACCCAGGCTCCCATCCGATGAGCCATGTCGACCACGGCACCGACGACAGCGGCTGAGGAGCCCTGGTCAACCGAGCGGGTGAGGCGTCCGTTGAGCTTGATGACGTCAGGCGCGAATTCGGCGATCACCGACAGGCTCGAAAAGCCGTCGCCCACGTCGTCGACTGCGATCCTGATGCCACGCTTGCGGACCTCCCGAAGCTGACGAGCGGCGGCGGTGAGGTTGTTGTAGCGGTTCCATTCGACGGCCTCGAACACGATCTGGTCGGGCGAGATTCCGAGCGCCTCGGCCTGATCGATACAGGCGTGAATCGCTTCGCTGTCGAACTGCCCGCCGGGGGCGCCCAGATTCAGGAAGAGCAGACCCTCGCCGAGCCACGCCGTGTCGACCGCTCGAAGGCTGAGGTTGCGCATCAGCTGGTCGTAGGCGCCCAGCCGTCCGCGGCGGGTGGGGTGCCTGATCAGCTCTTCGTGGTCGATCACCCCGCTCGGGCCGATGCGCGGCACGAGGGCCT